>TARA_R110000744_G_scaffold145205_7_pt1 | contig 64730 bp, 59 predicted proteins | sample TARA_R110000744 | Tara Oceans TARA_R110000744 (sample SAMEA4398083) | marine metagenome | biome: Polar Biome; feature: [DCM] deep chlorophyll maximum layer (ENVO:01000326); material: water (ENVO:00002006), including particulate matter (ENVO:01000060) such as... | depth 36 m | reverse complement strand
CCAAACGGCTCAACGACCTGCTGAACAACGTCTTGAGAAACGACACCTAGCTCCATCTATTCAAATTCAAACCAGAAATGGCGCCGTCAATTGCGCAATTGGTGTTGCCTTCTTCCGTTTCACATCCTTGCTGTATGCGGCTTTTAGCTTTTCGCACATAGCGCGACACCATTTCGGACTTTTCAACTCTCTTTTGTAATCAAAAAGGCCGTCACCAACCGATTCCGCAACTTCCGCATTAAGATCATCGACGGTAGTAGAGGCAAGATCCGAGAAAGTCTTCAGGAAGGCGTCTAGATTATCGGTTGCAATCAATTTTTTGAAACTTGAAAACACCTGACGGCCATCGGGATCGCTTTTGATAATTTCAGATACAGCATAGGCCAAAAAATACCTCGTTAGAGTGTAGTGACCAAACAAACCGTCATCAAACTCATCAAGCGCGGAATCCAGAGATTGAATCATTTGTCTGACTGCAACAATTTTCGCACCGCTAACATCTGATCTACCGAAAATTTTCGAATGAGAATCATCCATGACTTTGTATTTCTGGTGACAAGACCAAGGCTCACCGAGATCAATTGCTAGCAGTGCCAAGCCCGCGTCCTCATTTGAAATAGCGATTTTGCCGGCGTTTGTCTCCCCCCGCTTAACTTCGAACGCAAAGTTCTTGTAATTCAGAAGTTCGACTTCTTTTTTTAGCCTCATCTGTACCGGATTATTAGATTTTAGATCTCTAGCCTTAATTGCGTTTTGATTGTTACTGTTTTGTGTGATTTTACTTGAGAGTTCACCGTTTCCACCAAGCTCCACCACCCTGACCAAAATTTTCAAATCTTGAGTGATGCTACTTTTGGCATTCATTAACGACGTCAGGCTTTGTGCGCCATTTACGACCATGTAATTTTCAATAGAAATGCGGTCATCATCCTCAGAGTCAATAGAATTACAAAGAACGGTGATGCCATTGTGATATAATGGAAAGTTCTTATGTTCGCTCTTATTCTTAATGCTGGCAGTTAAACTCTTATTGACCTTTGTATTCCCGAGAGAATAGCGTACATTTTGGCTGAACAGGGTTGCGTCGGAAATTCCTTGCATGTGTAATAACTGCAAAGCGTTCGCAAGGAATATTCTTGCCTTCACACCATCTGAGGTAAGATATCGTATTACTTCCGTATCTGATACATCAAAAGTGAAATTACCGGGAACGCCGCTTGTGGCACTGATATCAATATATTCTTCGCAAATTCGAGATGCATCGTACACACTCAAATCCGGACAGGTTTTCAAATAATCGTTTCCATCCTGATTTAGCACGACATTAGAGCAAAAAACGCCCTCAACCAAATATCCGGACTTTATTTTTTCTTTGATACCATCACGCAAAATGGCATTTTTCAATTCGGCGTTAGCGGCGCCGTCCAATATAACTTGTATGCTTTCGGGAGTTGAAAATTGTTCCAACGTTCCGCGAAACTCCTTTAAGTCCGTATCTCCAAGTGTTGCTTTTTCCTTTTGTTGCACTTTGCATTGAATAATGAATATCGTTTCAATGACATTGTTTACCAGAATTCCATCAACGCCTTTGTCTTGCTTATTGTCGACGCAGGCATCGTCGGCTTCTTGCTCATCTTGTCTAAAGATGTTCTCCAGGAACCACCGGAGAAACTGGGCGGAAACCGTAGGTGCTCGTTTCGTATAGGGGGGCAATATATCTTTTGTTAGATTTGCATATAGCAAGCTATTGGTTTTCATTTGTGGTAATTCCCAATTTCAATGCTTGGTCCATTGTTCAATGCGCACTTTGCCTTTGGGCCAAATTTCGCGCCCCTCGACGTTCGCCGCAGCCGCCTGATTTGACTTTCGAATGCTGCAACGCCGTGACCTTACGGTGCAAGAGTGGTGGTGGCTACCCAGCCCTTGCGCTGAGATGGGAGGCTGCGATCAAAGGTCTACAAACGTGACACCTCCAAGTCAGGAGAGACGCCCGATCGCCCTACCCCCTACCCCTTCACCTTAACCGCATTCATCCGCCGCTCCAGCCTCGTCGAGAACCAGCCGATGATCGCGCGCCAGAGCTCGTCCTTGAGCACGGCGCCTTCGACTTCGGTTTCGAGATTGGGGTTGTCATTGATCTCGATCACGAAAATACCGTTCTCGTTTTGCTTCATGTCGATGCCGTAAAGGCCGTTGCCGATCAGGTTGGCGGCTTTTTTGGCGATTTCGATCACTTCGGGCGGGGCGTCCTTGATGGCGAGGGTCTCGAAACCGCCCTCGGTGTATTTGCCGTCAGCCTCGTGTTTGATGATCTGCCAGTGGCCGCGTGCCATCTTGTATTTGCAGGCAAACAGCGGCTCGCCATCGAGCACGCCGATGCGCCAGTCATAATCGGTCGGCATGAATTCCTGGGCGATGATCAGGGCGGTGTCGGCGAATAATTCCTTGGCGCGCCGGGCCAGTTCGGCCTCATTGGTGACCTTGTGGACCTGGCGGCTGAAGGAGCCGTCCGGCGCTTTCAGCACGACGGTTGAGCCGAGGCGCTCGAACAGGCCGGTCATCGGCGTGGTGGCGTCGAGGATTTCGGTCTTGGGTGCCGGCACGCCGCCCTGCTCCATCAATTCTTTCAGGAAGACCTTGTTGGTGCAGCGGATCATCGAGCGGCAATCATCGATGACGGGCATGCCCTCCTGCTCGGCACGGCGGGCGAAGCGATAGGTGAAATTGTCGATCGCCGTGGTGGTGCGGATGAAGAGCGCGTCGTATTCGGCGAGGCTGGCCAGATCATTCGGGCCGATCAGATCGACCTCGACACCCATTTTGGCGGCAACGCTGGCGAGGCGCTGGACCGAGGATTTGCTTGAGGGCGGGAATTCCTCCTTCGGATCGGTCAGGATCGCCAGCGACCAGCGCGGCGCGGTCCGCTCTTTCGGCGCCACCCATTGGCGGCGGGTATAGTGGCCGAGGCAGTCGAGGAAGAATTGCCGGTCTTCATTCTTCAGCGTGTGCGGCGAGATCGCGCGGATCTGCTGGATCTCCTTGCCCGAAGGCGAGAGCGTCACATCGAGCACCGGGGCCCGAAACCAGTCGAACAACAGCTTGGAGAATTTCGCCAAAGCCTTATTCTGGCAATTGCCGAAGGAGATGAGGAGGTGTTTGTCCTCCGAAGCAACGCCGCCGAGATCCTTCATCAGCGCGACATTGAGATCGGGCAGCGCCTGGGCGTAGAGCCCCTTGCGGCTGAGCTCGACGACCGATTGCGCCGTCGGCACGATACGATGCCCGCGCGCTTCGGCCAGAAGCGAGGCGTAATAGCCCTTCGACTGATAGCTATAGCTGCGCGCCAGATTGATGATATTCGGCCGCCGGCCGGTGAAGAGCTGCGCATTGACGATATAATCGCGGATGCGCATGACCTTGTGAGGCGTTTCGTGCTGGCCGAGATCGCCAGCATGTTCAACGAGAATGAGCCAGTCGCTCACGAGCTATCGCTCTCCTGATCTGTGCGGCGCGTCCGCTTCAAATAGCAACGCCGCTTCACCGTCCTCGTAATAGGCTTCCCGTATGCCCCGCAAGTGAAAACCTGCGCGCTGATACACAGTGATAGCCTTGGTGTTGGATTTTCGCACTTCCAGGCGGATTTTGGCGCAGCCGCGCCGTGCGGTCAGATCGATCGCCGCGCCCAGCATCGCCTGCGCCACGCCGACGCCCCTGTGGTTCGGCGCGACGGCGATGGAATAGATGCGTGAGATGACGCTGCCGCGGCGAAACGCCAGGGCAAGATAGCCCGCCGGCTCGCCGCCGATCCGGGCCAGCAGGAAAAGGGTTTTGCGGGCAGCCAGCATGCGGCGCAGATTGCGGCGCGTAAAACGATCAGCCACGAAGCTGTCGATTTCGATATCATCGATCAGGTCCAGATCATCGCGGCCGGCCAGACGCACCTGGATCACCGCCTGGGCATCGCGGCAATCAAAGCACCAGCGCAAATCCTCATCACCAGGCTTGGGCAGGTCGGTCGGGGCGTTCATGGATGATCCGTTCGCCGGCGTGGGGCGTAAACTGTCAGCAAATGAGTGCCGGGCGATCACCCCGGATCACGAAGACGTGCAGCGGGGATGCGTTCGGCGCGAACTGCACTATCCTCAATTCGACCAAGCGCCAAGAGCCGAGGAATATGATGCTGATCAGAAAACCCCATCGCTGGCAATTGCCCGAGCGCGCCGTGACGTCGAAAGCCGACTTTCTCAATCGCCGCCAGATCATGGCCGGTGCCGGTGCGCTGGGCCTGGCGGGACTGGCCGGTTGCGGGGCGGCGGAGGAATCAGCGGCCCAGACCGGCACAGCACGCCCGCTTTCCGGGGCCTTGCCCTTCCGCGCGACGGGTTATCAAGTCGCTGACGACTCAACGCCTTACGAGGCGGTAACGGGGTATAATAATTTCTACGAATTCGGCGTCGGCAAGGATGATCCGGCCCGCTATGCCAGCGCCATGACGACCGATCCCTGGTCGATCGAGATTGAGGGCCATGCCGCCCGCACGGGTCGGTTCGCCCTCGAAGATGTCGTGGATTTCACGGCCCTTGAGGAGCGGATCTACCGGCTGCGCTGCGTCGAGGCCTGGTCGATGGTCATCCCCTGGGTCGGCGTGCCGCTGGCCGACGTACTGGCCCGCTTCGAGCCGACCTCCGATGCGCGCTATCTCCAGTTCATCACCTATCAGGATGCCGGCGAGATGCGCGGTACCCGCACCCGCGTGCTCGACTGGCCCTACAAGGAAGGTCTGCGCATGGATGAGGCGATGAATGAGCTCGCCTTCCTCGCCGTCGGTCTCTACGGCGAGGTCCTGCCGAACCAGAATGGCGCGCCGATCCGCCTCGTCGTGCCGTGGAAATACGGCTATAAATCCATCAAATCCATCGTGAAGATCCGTTTCGTCTCCGACGAGCCGCAGACCTCGTGGAAGCAATCGGCTCCGCGCGAATACGGGTTTTATTCCAACGTCAATCCGAACCGTGCGCATCCGCGCTGGAGCCAGGCCTCGGAACGGGTGATCGGCGCGGGCCCGTTTGCGCGCCGCGAGACCGAGATGTTCAATGGCTATGGTCCTGAAGTCGCCGCGCTCTATGCAGGCATGGATCTGATCGAGAACCACTAGGCATGGCCAAAAGCGCATTCCTGCGGGCCTTCGGCAAGGACTGGCTGAAACCGCTGGCCTTCTGGGCCCTCGCCGCGCCGGGCCTGTGGCTGGCCTGGCAATGGGGTCTGCTATTGAGCGGCGGCCCCAATCAGCTCGGCTTCAACCCGATCGAGACAACGCACCGTTTTCTCGGCGATACCGCCCTGCGCATCCTGCTGATCTCTCTGGCGATCACGCCGTTTCGCGATCTGACGCGCTGGTTGCCGGTCATGAAGGTGCGACGCCGCGTCGGCCTGGCGGCCTTCTGGTATGCGGCGGCACACCTGGTGGCCTATCTCGGGCTCGACCTCTATATCGCCGCCGGCATGAGCCTGACCGGCATGTGGGCCGGGCTGTGGGAGGATGTCGTCAAGCGGATCTATATCACGCTGGGCATGACGGCCTTCATCCTGCTGATCCCGCTGGCGCTGACCTCGTTCAATGGCGCGGTGCGCGCGCTCGGCACCAAGGCGTGGCAGAAGCTGCACTACAGCGTCTATCCGCTCGCGGTGATCGCCTGCCTGCACTACGGTTTCATGGTGAAGGGCAACCAGCTCGGGCCCTGGGTCCATGGCGGCATTCTGGCGCTGTTGCTCGCCTACCGGCTGGTGGCCGGGATCAGGAGACGGATGAGGCCGCAACCGATCGCCAGTGCCTCCTGACGCTTGAGCGCCAGCAACACGACGCAGGACAGCCACACACCGCAGGCGGCGACGAACAGGCCGCCGCCATCCTGGTTGGGATCAATGCCGAGCGGGGTGAAGAGATGGAAGCTGATCGCGCCCGTCATCACCGCCAGGCCGAGCGCGGCACCGAGCACCTGCAAGCGGCGCAAAGCGGGTATAAATCCGATCAATAGTGAAGTAGAAGCAATGAGTTCCGCTGTTCCGATCACGTATTGGCTGAACAGGCCGGTATGGGCAAACAGCCCGCCTGCCCCCCAGCTCGCGGCCCAGCCATCGAGCAGGCCGAATATGGTTTGCGTCTCCGGCGCGTCGGTGAATTTGAAGCGCAGAGAATCGAGAAAGATCACCGCGATGAAAAGCGGCAGAATGATTATGGCGACCTGTTTGATCCGGTGCAGCATGACGAGCCCTCTCCTGTTCGGGACCGGCAGGCTCGCACAGACAGGCGCGCAAAAGAAGACCGGCGCCCCGATTGAGGCGCCGGCCGTATTCACGATAGCGTCAGATCAGGCGGACCGGATCAGGCCTCGGTCTCGTCAACGACAGCGGCGCCATCGGCGGCGCGGGCGATGGCCTCGCGGCCCTTCTCGGCGCCGGATTCGCTGCTATAGCCCTGGCCGGTCAGGATGATCTGGCCATTGCTCGCCTTCAGCGAGAGATAATGCTTGCCGTCCTTGCCTTCCTTGATGACGTAACGGTTCATGTCCGGCGCATTGCGCTTGACCGACTCGATGCCGTTATCGGCACTGGCGCGCGCCTTGTAGGTCTCGGACTTGCCGACATTCTCGCCATTGCCAGCGATCAGGGAAAAGAAGAATTCGCCATTCTTGGCGCGCTTCATCACGAACTTACCAGCCATTATCTGTCCTCTTTGCTCGATGCGGGCCTGCCCCGCAGCGCTTGAATTGATTTCAGGAAAATTCTGCCTCAGCAGAGGCGCTTGCATGTATTGTGTCGTCTTGGCATTCAGTTAGTCAATAGGACCAGATTTCAGGAAAGCCCGCAGTTCGGCCAGACGCCGAAAACGCAGGCAGGGAGAGGCAATTGGACGATATCTTCATTGGCGGCGCGGATGGCGCAGCCCAGTCTCTCCTGCTCAAGCGCGCGAATCGGCACGGCCTGATCGCCGGCGCCACCGGCACCGGCAAGACGGTGACGCTGCAAATCCTCGCCCAGGGCTTCGCCGATGCCGGCGTGCCGGTCTTCGTCGCCGATGTGAAGGGTGATCTGTCCGGCATGGCCGCTGCCGGCAGTGAAAGCGCCAAGCTTCACCCCAAGCTGGTCTCGCGCGCCGAGACGATCGGGCTTGAGAATTACGCCTACGCGTCGGCACCCTGCGTGTTCTGGGACGTGTTCGGCAGCCGCGGTCATCCGCTGCGCACCACGGTTTCCGAAATGGGTCCGCTCCTGCTCTCGCGCATGCTCGACCTCAATGACACCCAGGAGGGTGTGCTCAATGTCGCCTTCCAGCTGGCCGAGGACGAGAACCTGCTTCTGCTCGACCTCAAGGATCTGCGCGCCCTTCTGGTGCATGTTTCCGAGCGCCGCGCCGAGCTGAGCCAGACCTATGGCAATGTCGCTCCGGCCTCGATCGGCGCCATCCAGCGGCGCCTGCTGGTGCTCACCCGCGAAGGTCTGGAGAATTTCTTCGGCGAGCCGGCGCTGGACCTCAATGACATGATGCGCACCGGCACTGATGGCCGCGGCCAGGTCAATATCATGGACGCGACCCGCATCATCCAGAACCCGACGCTCTATTCCACCTTCCTGCTGTGGCTGTTGTCGGAATTGTTCGAGGAATTGCCGGAGATCGGCGATCCCGACAAGCCGCGCCTGGTCTTCTTCTTCGACGAGGCGCATTTGCTGTTCGACCGGGCGCCGCGCGCCCTGCTCGACAAGGTGGAACAGACCGTCAAGCTGATCCGCTCCAAGGGCGTCGGCGTCTATTTCGTGACCCAGAATCCGCGCGACGTGCCCGAATCTGTGCTGGCCCAGCTGGGCAATCGTATCCAGCACGCCCTGCGGGCCTATACGCCCAATGAGCGCCGTGCCGTGAAGGCCGCTGCCGATTCCTTCCGTCCCAATCCCGATTTCGACACCGAGGAAACGATCACCGTGCTCGGCGTTGGAGAGGCGCTGGTCTCGACGCTCGACGAAAAGGGGCGTCCCACCGTGGTGCAGCGCACGCTGATCCGTCCGCCCGCCTCACGCATGGGTCCGTTGACCGACGCCGAACGCAGCGAGGTCATCAGCACCAGCGTGGTCTTCGGCCGCTATGACACCGGGCTCGACCGCGAGTCGGCCTATGAGAGCCTGGAGCGCCGCACCGAGACGCGTCTGCGCGAGGAACGCGAGAGCGCCGAACGTGAAGCGCGTGAGGAAGAACGTGAAGCGGCTGAAAAGGCGCGCAATTCGCGCTCATCGCGCAGCAGCCGCTCGCGCGCGCCGCGGCGTGGCTCGACCGGCGCCATGGTCACCAGCGTGCTGCGCCAGTCCTCGACCGTGCTGGTGCGCGAACTGGTGCGCGGCATTTTCGGCAGCCTGCGCCGCTAGCAAAACGCCCCCGGAGCCTGGCTCTCGGGGGCGTTGGTGCAGGCCTGATTGAGGCAGGATCTACTTCTTGAAGCTGCCGGGCTTGCCCTTGAAGGCACCGCCATCATCATCGCCGGGAATGCGCAGCAGCTGGCCTGGATAGATCTTGTCGGGATGCGAGAGCATCGGCTTGTTGGCTTCAAAGATCTTCGGATAGGCGCTGGCCTTGCCGTATTGCTCCTGGGCGATCTTCGAGAGCGTGTCGCCGCTCTTGACCGTGTGGAAGCGCCCGGCGGCCTCTTTCTTGGCGGCGATCATCTTGTCCTCGACCGAGGCGACGCCCTTGATATTGCCGGCGGCCATCAGCAGTTTTTCCTTGGCCGCCTGGCTCAGACCCTTGCCCTTGAGCACGACCTTGTCCTTGACGACTTCGAGCTCGACGCCATCGGCGCCCTCGATGTCATGGCCGGTGATTTCCTTGCGGACGAGTTCGGCCTTGTCGCCGTCATCCTTGTCGCTGTCGAAACCAAGCGCCTTGCCGGCATTGGCAATCACATTGATCAGATTGAACATGTTTTCTTCCTTCTGGTGGCAAACGGGATTAGCGGCCGCGCTGATTGATCATATCGAGAATGTCGTCGGCGATACCATCGCCCTCGTCATCAATGGCACCGGTCAGGGCGCCGAAAATACCGCCAAAACCGCCAGCGCCCGCACCGGCCGAAGCTCCGCCGAGGCTGCCGCCGGACACGGCACCGAGCAATTGACCAAACATGCCGCCACCGGGCGTGACCTGCGGGGTCGCGGCTTCAGGCGCTGCATTCTGTGCTGCGCCGCCGACCAGCATGGTCGCGACCAGTGGCAGAAGCTGACGCAGCACGCCGGCATCAACGCCGGTGCGGTCTGAGGCATCTGCGGCGACACGGCGCGAAACATCGCGCGAGCCGAACAGCTGACCCAGCAGCGCATTGCCCTGCTCCACCGTCGCCGAATCCTCAAGCGCGCTGCTGTCTTCCAGCGCGCGCTGGGCCGTGGCGGGCTGGAGGCCCTGCAACAGGCTGTCGAGACCACCGGCACTGCTTTCGCGGCGAACACCGGCAGAGAGCGCCGGCAGGAGCGCCTGGACGGCGGACTGGGCCTGGGTTTCGGAAAGGCCGAAGCGCGAGGCTATATTGCCGATCGCCTGGCCGCCCTGGGCCTGCGCAAGCATGCCGAGAAGGTCTCGTGTGGACATTGATGCTCTCCTGAAATTATCCGGTGGGGACTGCGAGAATCGCAGTCAGTTCGTGGATTGGGCCGGGGCATGGAGCGCGCCGGCATGGTTGTTTCGTAGCGAAACCTTACCATAACTTCATGACAGAAACATGGTTTGTTTCATCGAAGCCGCAGACCTAGCAGATCCCTGCCTATACCGGAGATGAACGAAAACCGTGGCTCGCAGCTCTGGCCTGGGCCGGAGATTTTTGCTCGACCCGATTCAACAGGCCCTCTAATCAAGGGGCAAAGCCACACCGGAGAGACTCATGGATACGCGCGCCGCCATCGCCTTCAAGGCCGGCTCCCCCCTGGTCATCGAGACCGTCCAGCTTGAAGGGCCCCGCGCCGGCGAAGTGCTGGTCGAGATCATGGCGACGGGCGTTTGCCATACCGATGCCTTCACCCTGTCGGGCGATGATCCGGAGGGCGAATTCCCGGTTGTCCTCGGTCATGAAGGCGCGGGCATTGTGCGTGAGGTCGGTGCCGGCGTGACCTCGGTGAAACCAGGCGATCACGTCATCCCGCTTTACACGCCGGAATGCCGCGAGTGTGAATACTGCCTCAATCCGAAGACCAATCTGTGCCAGAAAATCCGCTCGACCCAGGGCGCCGGCCTGATGCCCGACGGCACCAGCCGCTTCTCCTTCCAGGGCAAGCCCTTGCTGCACTATATGGGCTGTTCGACCTTCTCCAATTTCACCGTCCTGCCCGAGATCGCCGTCGCCAAGGTCCGCGAGGACGCGCCCTTCGACAAGATTTGCTATATCGGCTGCGGCGTCACCACCGGCGTCGGCGCGGTCGCCTTCGACGCCAAGGTCGAGCCTGGCTCGAATGTGGTGGTGTTTGGCCTCGGCGGTATCGGTCTCAATGTCATCCAGGGCGCGCGCATGGTCGGCGCCAACAAGATTATCGGCATTGATATCAATGAGGACCGGCTGGCGATCGCCAAACAGTTCGGCATGACCGATTTCATCAATCCGAAAAAGGTCGACAACCTGGTCGAGGCGATCATGGACCTCACCAATGGCGGCGCGGATTATTCCTTCGAGTGTATCGGCAATGTGAACACGATGCGCCAGGCGCTGGAATGCTGCCACAAGGGCTGGGGCGAGAGCATCATTATCGGCGTCGCCGGTGCCGGCCAGGAAATCTCCACCCGTCCCTTCCAGCTCGTCACCGGCCGCGTCTGGCGCGGCTCGGCCTTTGGCGGCGCCCGCGGCCGCACCGATGTCCCCAGGATCGTCGACTGGTATATGGACGGCAAGGTCAATATCGACGACCTCATCACCCACACCATGCCGCTGGACAAGATCAATGACGCCTTTGATCTGATGCATGCCGGCAAGAGCATCCGCAGCGTCGTGGTTTACTGACCGCATGCGGGGCCGCGGGCGGCGGGCCCGGGCTCCAGTCCGGCGATTGTGTCGCGCGACGTTGCGCCACGTTCGCATCGGCGCTGGTGCGTGGTTAATTCGCTGTCCGGACTGACTGACTGCGAAAGACCCCGGCCATGGAATTCGACGCCCTGATGCTGTCACGGATGCAATTTGCCTTCGTGATCGCCTTCCACATCATGTTTCCCGCCTTCACCATCGGGCTCGCCGCCTTCCTGGCCGTCTGTGAAGGCTTGTGGCTGAAGACCGGGCGCGAGGTCTTCAAACAGCTCTATCTCCACTGGATCAAGATCTTCGCCCTCGCCTTCGCCATGGGCGTGGTGTCCGGGGTGGTGATGTCCTACCAGTTCGGAACCAATTGGAGCGTCTTCGCCGACCGGACGGGCAGCGTGCTGGGCCCCCTGCTCGGCTATGAAGTGCTGACCGCCTTCTTCCTCGAAGCCAGCTTCCTCGGCGTGATGCTGTTCGGCTGGAACAAGGTCGGGCGCAAACTCCATTTTGCCGCCACGGTGATCGTCGCCATCGGCACCTCTATCTCCGCCTTCTGGATCCTGTCGGCCAATTCCTGGATGCAGACGCCGCAGGGCTTCGATATCGACCCGGTGACCGGCAATTTCTTCGCCACCAGCTGGATGGAGGTCATCTTCAATCCCAGCTTCCCCTCGCGCTTTGTCCATATGATGATGGCCGCCTTCATCACCACCGCCGCGGTCGTGCTGGCCGCCGGTGCCTGGCAGACACTACGCGGGCAGAAAAGCGAGCCGACACGCTGGCAGATGCGCATGGCGGCGGGCACGCTGGCGGTGCTGATGCCGTTGCAGATATAGGCCGGTCACTGGTCCGGCGAAGTCGCGCACGAATATCAGCCGGCCAAGGTCGCGGCGATGGAAGGCTGGTGCGAGACGCTCGATGTCCAGGGCACGGTGCTGATCGCCTGGCCGGCGGATAATGAGTGCGGCCGCGCGGAGATCACCATTCCGGGCACCAGCCCCTTCCTGTTCAAGACCGACGAACCGCTGCGCGCCCTGTCCAGCTTTGCGCAAGAGGATCAGCCGCCGCTCTGGCTGGTGTTCTGGAGTTTTCGCATCATGGTCGGCTCCGGCCTTGCGATGCTGGCTTTCGGCGTCTGGGGCGTCTTCCTGTGGTGGCGCGGCCGGCTTGACCAGCCGGGCCTATTCCACTGGCTCGCGATTCCCGGCGGCAGCCTCGGTTTCATCGCCGTGATCACCGGCTGGATCGTCGCCGAAGTCGGACGCCAGCACTGGACCGTGTATGGTGCCCTGCGCACGGTCGACAGCGTCTCGCCGGTCGAGGCCGGCCAGGTCGCGCTCACCCTGCTGATCTTCATAACCGTCTACGCCATCATCTTCACGGCCGGAACAATCTATATGGCCCGGATCGCGACACGCGGCTTCGATGATCACCCGGCCGATGGCGGTCATGGCGAACGCCGGGCACCCGGATCGCCGCTCGGTGCGGTCGATGATCCGGCGCAGACACCCGATGACACAGTCGCGACGGTATAGGAGCGGATGATGGATTTCCTGCAACTCGATCTGCCCCTGATCTGGGCTGTGCTGATCGCCGTCGCGATCATGCTCTATGTCCTGCTCGACGGCATGGATCTGGGCATCGGCATGCTCACCTTCGCCGCCAGTGATGAAGACGAACGCAATATGATGACGGCGACGATTGAGCCGGTCTGGGACGGCAATGAGACCTGGCTGGTGCTCGGCGGCGGCGGCCTGTTTGCGGCTTTCCCGCTGGCCTATTCCATCCTGATGCCGGCCTTCTACCTGCCCGTCATCCTGATGCTCGCGGCGCTGATTTTCCGCGGTGTCGCGTTTGAGTTCCGCCACAAGGCGGTGCGCCGTCCGACGCGGCTGTTCTGGAACGGGGCCTTTTATGGCGGCTCCTTCGCCGCCGCGCTGGCCCAGGGGATTATCCTCGGCGCCTTCGTCCAGGGCGTCACCGTCGAGGGCCGCGCCTTTGCCGGTGGATCGCTCGACTGGCTCACCCCCTTCTCGCTGATGGTCGGCCTGGCTGTCGTCGCCGGCTATGTCCTGCTCGGCGCCTGCTGGCTCGTGCTCAAGACCGAGGCCGAACTGCAAGCCAGGGCACGCCGCTGGGCGATACTGGCGCTGGTCGCCGTGGCGATCGGCTTTGCCGCCATCAGTCTCGCCACCCTGTCGATTGACCCGCGTGTCACCGAGCGCTGGGGCTTCTCGATGACGCATCTTGAGCCGGGCAAGCTGCTGCCGCTGGGCCTGATCCCGCTCGCCGGCCTGATCCTGACACTGGCGCTGGCGCGCGATCTGGTCGGCGGAGCCGGCAAGGTGCCGGACTGGCGGCCCTATCTGCTCGCTGCCGGAATCTTCCTGTCGGGCTATCTCGGGCTCGCCGTCAGCCTCTTCCCCTGGCTGGTGCCGTTCGCCTTCACCGTCCACGAGACGGCGGCCCGCGACAATGCGCTCGGCTTCATGCTGGTCGGCGCGGTTGTGATGCTGCCGGTCATTCTGGGTTATACGGCGTATGTCTATTCCGTGTTCTGGGGCAAGGTGAAGCTGGGCGACGGGTATCACAGTGCGTGATCTCTTCACCCCCGCCCCGCCGCCGGAAAACGGTGAAGAACCGCCGCTGGGCCGCAAGCTGTTATGGTTCTTCGGGCTTTGCCTCGCCGGCAGCGCCGCGGTCGCCATCACGGCCTATGCGCTGCGCTCCCTGCTCTTTCTCTAGCGGGGAACCGCACCGCGGATTGCTTGCCCGTATCCCGGCATTTTGTTATGATAGCACCATGCTATCATGGAGCGTGTCATGGGCCAGATCCTCATCCGCAACCTTGATGACGAGGTCATCGCGAGGCTGAAACTGAACGCCGAAACTGCCAATACATCGCTCGAGCAATACCTGCGCGACTTGCTGACCGAGGAAGCCGCGCCCAAGCGCAAGGAAATGCTTGAATTCGCCAGAGGCATGCGCGAGCGATCCCGGCCGGCCTACAGGGATGCAACCGATCTGATCCGCGAGGACCGGGACCGGTGAAAACGGTCATCCTCGACGCCAGCGTGGCGGTCAAATGGTTCATCGACGATCATCTGACACCACAAGCCCTGCGAGCGGCTGAGCTGCACACCTTCCGGGCACCCTGGCTGATCCTGCCGGAGACCACGAACGGCCTGTGGAAATACGCCCGGCGCGGTGATCTGGGAGTCGGTGATCTGGAAGCCGCCATCCGGCATGTCGAGGCCAATGTCGCTTGCCTGCCGGACGCGGATCTGATGCGCATTGCTGCCCGGCTGGCCTGTCAGTTTGATCATCCCGTGTATGATTGCTGCTATCTCGCCCTGGCCAGCATGGTCCGCCTGCCCCTCCTCACCGCCGATAAACGCCTCGCAGGTCTCGCCTGCGACCTCTCGCTTGATGTTGTCGATCTGGCCTCGATCCCGATTGAGGGTTAAGAGATGGACCGAACCCTTCCCTGGCCCCGGATACACCACTCATGACCCTGCACATCACCGACAAGTTCGACAGCGGCAATATCGTCGTCAAAAATTCCCGCAACCCGGAGAATATCGAACTGGAAATCCGCAAGGACAGGGATTCCGACTTTTATCAATGGTTCCATTTCCGCGTTTCCGGTGCGCGCGACGAGGATCTGGTGATGCATATCACCAATGCCGGCGGCGCGGCCTATCTCGAAGGCTGGCCCGGCTATCAGGCCTGCGCCTCCTATGACCGCGAGACCTGGTTTCGGGTCGAGACCAGCTATGCCAAGGGCGTGCTGACGCTGCAGCACACGCCGGAACTCGACACCGTTTGGTATGCCTATTTCGCGCCCTTCTCGATGGAGCGTCACCAGGATTTGATCGCCGCCGTGCAGAGCTGCGAAGGTGTCACTCTGGAAGTCCTCGGCGAGACACTCGACGGCCAGACGATGGATTGCCTCACGGTCGGCGAACCCTCGAAGAAGAAACGCACCATCTGGGTCACCGCGCGCCAGCATCCCGGCGAGACGATGGCGGAATGGTGGATGGAAGGCTTTCTCGACCGCCTGCTCGATCCCGATGATCCGGTGGCGCGCAAGCTGCGCTCGAAAGCCGTCTTCCATATCGTGCCGAACATGAACCCCGATGGCTCCAAGCGCGGCCATCTGCGCACCAATGCCAAGGGCGTCAATCTCAACCGCGAATGGGACAAGGCCAGCCTGGAAAACTCGCCCGAGGTGTTCCATGTGCTCAATCGCATGCGCGAAACCGGGATTGATCTCGCCCTCGACGTCCATGGCGACGAGGCCCTGCCCTACAACTTCATCGCCGGCGGCGAAGGTGCACCCAATTTCGACCAGCGCGGCCAGGTCAATCTCGACGCCTACAAGGCGGCGCTCAGCACCGCCAGCCCGGACTTCCAGACGAAGCACGGCTATGATGTCGATGCGCCCGGCACGGCCAATCTGTCGATCTGCACCAATTATCTCGCCAATGAATTCAAGTGCCTGGCGATGACGCTGGAGATGCCGTTCAAGGATAATGCCGACCTGCCCGACTATATCCATGGCTGGTCGCCGGAGCGTTGCCGCAAGCTCGGCGCCGCCAATCTCGAGGCAATGCTGGCGCTCGTGGACCAATTGCGGTGAAACTCTATGTCGATGCCGATGCCTGCCCGGTGAAGGATGAAGTCCTTCGCGTTGGCGAGCGCCATGAAATCGAGATGCTCTTCGTCTGCGATGGTGGCATTCGCCGGCCCAATTCCAACTGGGCCCGGCTGGTGATTGTCGACCAGGGCACGGACGCCGCCGATAACTGGATTGCCGACGAGATCGGCCCGGGCGATGTGTGCATCACCACTGACATCCCGCTGGCTGATCGCTGCCTCAAGGCCGGCGCGCTGGCCGTCGATCATCGCGGCAAGGCCTTCACGCCCGACAATATCGGCGCCGTGCTGGCGACGCGTAATCTGATGACCGATTTGCGGGAAACCGGGATGCAGACCGGCGGTGCGAAGCCCTTCGGCGCCAAGGATCGCTCGGCCTTTCTCAACGGACTGGAAATCGTCATCCAGGCCGCCAAGCGCGGCAAGACACCGCGCTAACTTTCGGAGACGCAGATGGAATTGCTCAGCTCGGTCAAATGTTTCGGCGGCGATCAGCGGCGCTATCGCCATCGCTCCAATGTGCTCGATTGCGAGATGACGGTCTCGGTCTATCTGCCGCCCCAGGCCGCACAGGGCCCCGTGCCGGCGGTCTGGTTCCTCGCCGGATTGACCTGCACGGACGAGAATTTCGTCATCAAGGCCGGCGCCCAGCGCCATGCCGCCGAGCTCGGCCTCGCGATCATCTGCCCGGACACCTCGCCACGCGGCGAAGACGTCGCCGATGATGCGGCCTATGATCTCGGCCAGGGCGCCGGTTTCTACCTCAACGCAACACGCGAACCCTGGGCGAAGCATTTCCAGATGTGGGATTATGTGACGGCGGAATTGCCGGCGCTGGTCGCCGAGGCCTGCCCGCTCGACATGCAGCGCCAGTCCATCATGGGCCACTCGATGGGCGGGCATGGCGCGCTGACGATCGGCCTGACACATCCGCACCGCTTTGCCGCCATCTCGGCCTTCGCGCCGATCGTGGCGCCGATGCAGGTGCCCTGGGGCATCAAGGCCTTCACCACCTATCTCGGCGATGAGAAATCGGCCTGGGCCGCCCATGATGCTTGCCAGTTGCTGGGCAATAGCGACGCTGCCCTGCCCCCGATCTTGATCGACCAGGGCATGGCCGATAATTTCCTGGCAGAACAATTGCGCCCGGAGCTGCTCGAAGCCGTCATCAATGGCCGCGACATCACCGTCCGGCGGCAGGCGGGCTATGATCATTCCTACTTCTTCATCGCCAGCTTTGTCGGTGAGCATCTCGCCTGGCACGCGCGGGCTCTGGGTCTGTGAAGGAACGGCTCAACGGGTGTGACGCGGCACTTTCTTCGCCGGCGTGACCTCCACGCCTTCAGCCGGAAAGTGGAAACTGCTCGGCTGCACGAATTCATCGCGCTTGTCGAAGGCGTGCTCGGCATAGGGGCCGTGCCGGTCGACGAAATCATAGAAAAGATGCGCCGACCATTCATTGGGATTGGGGTCATGGCGACCGTGCAGGCGGTTGACGCCGTCATAGATCACCGCGTCGCCGGGCTGCATCGGAATCCGCAACATGCTCATCTGCGTGCCGTCGGGCAGCAGCCCGCCCTTGGCCCGGGCTCCCGCATCGGGGGTCACCGCGTCCTGGCTGACCCAGAGCGGCCAGGGATTCTCGTCGGAATAGCCGAGCGTCAGCGAGATCGCATATTCCGCCGCTGGCCGGTCGACATGCAGCGCACAATGATCGCCCCTGCGATAGACGCGGAAATAGGAGGTCGTCGGCAATAATTCCTTGCCCGTCAGGGCCTGCATATAGGGGGTAAGCGACCAGAGCAGTCCGGCATGGAAGGGATAGTGATACGCATAGGATTCAAAGCAGAAATCCTTGGTGAAAGGCCCCTTGCCCCAGATCCCGGTATAGCTTTCCGGCGTATTGCCCAGACCGCGCTGAAACTGGTGCAGCATGGCGGCGGCAACCTCGGCGGGGAACATCTGGTGGGCCAGGGCCCAGCCCTGGGTCTCGAAGCTTTTGCGCAGCACTTCCAACTGTTTCAACCGGTCAAACATCGCCCGTCCTTCACGCCGTTTCCGGCCCTGATTAGAACATCCCCGGTTTGAACCTGTCGAGGCATGTCCCGCAGGCCGGTGCCGACGAGTGCAGGCTGCCCGCATCAGCCCGCTTGACGGCGACAGCCAGAAGATGAGGATGGGGACAATTCGGCGCGCCGCGCCGCGAGATTGGGGAGAAATGAACCATGACCAAACTTTTGGCCGGTGTCGCCTTCGGCGCCCTGTTGGCGGCGGGCGGCTATTATGCCTACGCAAATATCCAGGAAGACGCCGTCACCGGCGACGCAGCCGTCATCAGCGAAACAGCGCCGGCTGCGGCCGGTTCGGTCGAGGACGCAGCAGAGTTTCTGGCAGAGACCGAAGCCGAGATCGGCGATTTCGGTGAATTCGCTGCCCATACGGCCTGGGTCTATGCCAATTTCATCACCGAGGACACCGAATATCTGGTCAGCCGGATGAGCGCGGAAGCGACCGAGCTTCAGGTCCGCCAGGCCGGCGAGACCGCCCGCTTCAGCGACACCGATCTGCCGCTCGACATGCGCCGCAAGATGACCATGCTGACCGCCGGCATCACCCTCCCCACCCCATCGGGCAGTGATTATGCCCAGCGCCTCGCTGAACTTACGACGCGGATGAGCTCGTCCTATTCCACCGGCACGATCGAGATTGACGACACACCCGTCACGCTCGACACGCTGGAAGTGATGATGGGCACGGAGCGTGATCCCGAATTCCTCGCCATGATGTGGAATGACTGGCGCGCCGCGATCAATCCGGCCCAGATGAGCCAGGATTATGCCGAGATGGTCGAGATCGCCAATGCCGGCGCCCGCGAACTGGGCTTCTCCGATCTCGCCGAAATGTGGCTGTCCAATTACGACATGCCGGCCGACGAGATGGAAGCCGAGGTCGAACGTCTCTGGGGCCAGGTCGAGCCCTTGTATGAACAGCTCCACTGCTATGTCCGCGACGGGCTCAACGAGACCTATGGCGAAGACGTCCAGGCGACGAGCGGGCCGATCCGCGCCGATCTGCTGGGCAATATGTGGGCCCAGGGCTGGGCTCCGATCAATGATATCGTCGGCATCCAGTCGGGCGATGGCCCGGGCTATGATCTGACGCAATTGCTCGAGGATCACGACTATACACCGGTGCAGATGGTTGAGACCGGCGAGCGTTTCTACACCTCGCTCGGCCTTGATCCGCTGCCGGAGACCTTCTGGGAACGCTCGCTGATCACGCGTCCGCGCGATCGCGATGTCGTCTGCCACGCCTCGGCCTGGAATCTCGACAATGAGGAAGATATCCGCATCAAGATGTGTACCCACGTCAATGCCGAGGATTTCCGCACCGTCCACCACGAGCTGGGCCATAATTTCTACCAGCGCGCCTATCGCGGCCAGGACATGCTGTTCCGCACCGGTGCCCATGACGGCTTCCACGAAGCGATCGGCGATTTCGTCGCCCTCTCTGTGACGCCGGATTATCTGGTCCAGATCGGCCTGCTCGAGGAAGACGAAGTGCCGGACGAGTCCGCCGATCTTGGCCTGATGATGAATCTGGCGCTCGACAAGATCGCCTTCCTGCCCTTCGCGGTGATGATGGATCAGTGGCGCTGGCGCGTCTTCCGCGGCGAGATCACGCCGGAAGACTACAACACCGCCTGGTGGGAGCTGCGCGAGCAGTATCAGGGCATCATGCCGCCGGTGGAACGCCCCGCCGACGCCTTCGATCCGGGCGCGAAATACCACATCGCCAATAATGTGCCCTATCTGCGCTATTTCCTGAGCTATATCCTGCAATTCCAGTTCCAGCAGGCCGCTTGCGACATGGCCGGATGGGAAGGCCCGCTCAATCGTTGCACCGTCTATGGCAATGAGGAAGTCGGCCAACGTTTCAACGAGATGATGGAAATGGGCGCCTCACAGCCCTGGCCCGACGCGCTGGAAGCCTTCACCGGCACCCGCGAAATGGACGGCTCGGCCATCATCGCCTATTTCCAGCCGCTGATGACCCGCCTGGAAGAAGAGAACGCCGGCAGCAGCTGCGGCTGGGAATAGTTTTCCAGCTCGAACTCTGAAGGAAGGGGCGGTCTTCGGGCCGTCTCTTTTTTTGCCCTACCCGCCCAGAAACACCCGATCGACCACCCACCACAGCGCCACCAGCGCGATCAGGGCCGAAGCGCCCTTCGCCAGGCCCGGATACCAGCTCGCCTCGCGAAAGCGGTGAAACACAAACCACATCGCCAGAATAATCGTCAGCTGGCCGGCCTCGACGCCGATATTGAAGCTGAGCAGACTGGGCAGTAGCTGACCCGGCGGCATGCCGAGCTCGACCAGCACGCCGGCGAAGCCGAGGCCGTGAAACAGGCCGAAGCCGAACACGATCAGCGGCCGCCAGCGCTGCATCTCCCTGAAGACGATATTCTGGATCGCGACGAAGGCGATGGAGAGCGCGATCACCGGCTCGACGATCTCCGACGGCAGGGCGACCAGGCCGAGCACCGCGAGGGCCAGGGTCAGCGTATGCGCGAGGGTGAAGGCGGAGACCTGCCAGACCAGCGGTTTCAGGCGCGAGGAGGCGAAGAACAGCGCCAGCACGAACAGGATATGATCGAGGCCCTTCGGCAGGATGTGGGTATAGCCGAGCTGCAGATAGAGCCCGATCACATCCCACACTGTCTGTTCGGCAATGGCTTCCATCATCTCGTGCGCGCCCCTGTCCGGCCCAGACGCTAGGCAGGCCGGGCCGGGCTGGCAAGACCGGCTCTGCGACGGATCGCCCGTCTGCCTGCGGTTGCCCGAAGCCCCGCTTATCCCCTACACCTGTGAGCAGAAACCGGCGCGCGAGTCGCGCCTGACAGCCCTCGGAAGACCGGGGCCAGGGGATGATGATGGCTGACAAGTTTGCGTCCAGTGTCGACGTGTCCGGCGAGGACATTCACTGGGATATGAAGGACAAGATGACCTATGCCGGTTATCTCGGCCTCGACACCCTGCTGGCCTCGCAAAACCCGCTGACTGACGAGCATGACGAAATGCTCTTCATCCTGATCCACCAGGTCGGCGAGCTGTGGATGAAACTCATCCTGCACGAGACCGCCGGCGCGGTGGCGCATCTGCAAAGGGACGAGATCGGGCCGGCGCTGAAGATGTTCACACGCGTCGCCCGCATCCAGGAGCAATTGATCGCCGCCTGGGATGTGTTGTCGACGATGACGCCGGCCGATTATCTGGCCTTCCGCGACAAGCTCGGCCAGAGCTCCGGCTTCCAGTCCTTCCAGTACCGCACCATCGAATTCCGCCTCGGCAACAAGAATGCCGAGCTGGCGCGGGTCCACAAGTCCAACCCGCCAGCCTGGAAAATGGTCAATGCCGCCCTGGAGGCGCCGAGCCTGTGGGACGAGACACTGATGCTGCTGGCGCGGCGCGGCTATGCCATCCCCGCCGACAAGACCAGCCGCGACTGGACCCAGCCCTATCAGGCCAGCCCGGCGGTCGAAAATGTCTGGCGCGAGATCTATCGCGACAGCAAGACGCATTGGGAAGCCTATGAGCTCGGCGAGAAACTGGTCGATCTCGAGCATAAATTCCAGCAATGGCGCTTCAATCACATGAAGACCGTGGAACGCATTATCGGTTTTCGCCGCGGCACGGGCGGCACGTCGGGTGTCGGATATCTGGTCAAGGCGCTCGATCTGCGCTTTTTCCCGGAGATCTGGACCGTGCGGACCTCGCTCTAGGATATCATGACAAAGCTTTGGGATATCTCACAAATCTTGCGCCCCGGACTGCCGGTCTGGCCCGGCGACACGGCCTTTGCGATCGACGAGATCTGGGCCATCGGCCCGGGCTGTCCGGTCAAGGTCTCGCGTCTGACGCTCTCCACCCATAGCGGGGCGCATGCCGATGCCCCCTCGCATTACGACGAGGCGGGGATTGATGCTGCCAGCGTTGATCTGGCGCCCTATCTTGGCCCCTGCCGTCTCGTCACCGCCGGCGGCAGCGGCGAACATGTGATGATTGATGATCTCGACTGGTCTTTGATCGAAGGCGAGGCGCGCGTGCTGATCCGCACCTATCAGGCCTTCCCGCATGAGGCGTGGGACGATAACTTCCGCGCCCTGCACATGGAGGTGATCGAGCGCCTGGCGAAAGCCGGTTGCCGCCTGATCGGGGTCGATTCCGCCTCGCTCGATCCGCAAACCTCGAAAACCATGGATGCGCACCATGCCGTGCAGCGCCATGATATGCGCATTCTTGAAGGCCTGGTGCTCGATGCGGTGCCGGACGGGCGTTATGAATTGATCGCCTTGCCCTTGAAAATCGCTGGCGCCGACGCCGCGCCGGTGCGCGCCATATTGCGGGAGCTGACCTGATGGATCTTGACGCGATACGGGCGATGGACGCCGCCGATCCGCTGCGCGATTTCCGCGACCGGTTCGACCTGCCCGAAGGCGTGATCTATCTCGACGGCAATTCACTCGGTGCCTTGCCCAAGGTCACGGCGGCCCGGCTCGCCGATGTCGTCGCCCGCGAATGGGGGCAGGATCTGATCCGTTCCTGGAACAAGAATCACTGGATCGAGGCGCCCCGGCGGCTCGGCGGCAAGATTGCGCACCTGATCGGGGCGCAGGACCATGAAGTCGTCACCGCGGACTCAACCTCGATCAATGTTTTCAAGGCTCTGAGCGCCGCGGTGCAATTGCGCCCGGACCGGCCGGTTATCCTGTCCGAGACGGGAAATTTCCCGACCGACGCCTATATGATGCAGGGCCTGGCGGCCTTGAGCGGCGGTCGGATCGAACAGAAACTCCTGCCTGCGGCCGACATTCCCGCGGCGCTCGACGAGACTGTTGCTGTCCTGCTGCTGACCCAGACGCATTACAAGACCGGCCGCCTGCACGACATGGCCGCGCTAACCCGGGCCGCCCACGAGGCCGGGGCGCTGGTGATCTGGGATCTCAGCCATAGCGCGGGTGCCCTGCCCGTCGATCTCAATGGTTGCGAGGCCGATTTCGCGGTCGGTTGCGGCTATAAATATCTCAATGGCGGACCGGGCGCGCCGGCCTTCATCTTCTGCGCCGAGCGCCATCACGGCCAGGTCTTCCCGGCCCTGTCGGGCTGGCTCGGCCATGCCGAACCCTTTGCCTTCAAGGATGAATACGCGCCGGGTGCCGGCATTGACCGTTTCCAGTGCGGCACGCCGGGCATTCTCGGCATGGCGGCGCTGGAGTGCGGGCTGGATCTGATGCTGGAGGCCGAGATGGCCGCGATCCGCCTGAAATCGCAGGCGCTGGGTGATCTCTTCATCGCGCTTTGCGAGGACCAGCTGACCGGGTTCGAACTCGCCAGCCCGCGCGATGCGGCGCTGCGCGGCAGCCAGGTCTCGATCCGTCATGATGAGGGCTATGCCATCATGCAGGCCCTGATCGCGCGCGGCGTGATCGGTGATTTCCGGGCGCCGGATATTTTGCGCTTCGGCTTCACCCCGCTCTATACCCGGTATGAAGATGTCTGGCTGGCGATCGAGGCGCTGGCGGACATCATGCAGACCGGCGAATGGCGCGAGGATCGTTTCGCGACGCGTGCCGCCGTTACCTGAGACCCATCTGGAAAGGTCGCAAGCCATGAAAATTGCCTGTATTGGCGGCGGCCCCGCCGGCCTCTATTTCGCGATCTCGATGAAACTGCGCGATCCCGATTGCGTCATCGATGTCTATGAGCGCAACAAGCCCGGCGACACTTTCGGCTGGGGCGTCGTCTTCTCCGACCAGACGATGGACAATCTCGGCCGCAATGATCCCGCCAGCGCTGCCGCCATCGGTGCCAGCCTGGCGCATTGGGATGATATCGATGTCGTCATCAAGGGCGTCACCGAAACCTCGACCGGCCACGGATTTTGCGGCATTGGGCGCCAGAAACTCCTGAGCCTGCTGCAGGACCGGGCGCGCGAACTCGGCGTCGGCCTGCATTTCGAGGCCGAGATCGGCGATGAGCTCTCTGCCTTCGCCGATGCCGACATGATCGTCGCCTCCGACGGGTTGAACTCGAAGATCCGCACCCGTTTCGCCGGCAGTTTCAAGCCGGATATCGAACTGCGCCGCAATAAATTCGTCTGGCTGGGCACGCACAAGGTGTTCGACGCCTTCACCTTCATATTTGTCGAAACGCCGCATGGCTGGGTCTGGGCCCATGCCTATCGCTTCGATGACAACACCTCGACCTTCATCATTGAATGCGCCCCGGAGACCTGGGAGGGACTGGGCTTTGGCGAGATGGACCAGGATGAATGCTGCCGCGCCAGCGAGGCCCTGTTCGCGCCCTGGCTGGACGGTCATGATCTGATGTCGAATGCGCGGCATCTGCGCGGCTCGGCCTGGCTCAATTTCCCGCGCGTGCTGTGCGAGAACTGGGTGCATGACAATATCGTCCTGTTGGGCGATGCCGCCCATACGGCGCATTTCTCGATCGGCTCCGGCACCAAGCTGGCGCTGGAAGACGCGATCATGCTCGCCGATGTCCTCACCAGCACCGACAAGCCGGTCGCCGAGGGCCTCAAGGATTACCAGGCCGTGCGCACGGTCGAAGTGCTCAAATTGCAGAGCGCGGCGCGCAATTCAACCGAATGGTTCGAGCATCTCGACCGCTATCTCGGTTTCGAGCCCAAGCAATTCGCCTATTCGCTGCTGACCCGCTCCCAGCGTATCAGCCATGAAAATCTGCGTCTGCGCGACCCCGACTGGCTGGCGGGCGTCGAGAGCTGGTTTACCAGCCAGGCCACCGGCGGTGCCAAGTCCGATGCGCGGCCGCCGATGTTTGCGCCGTTCGAGCTGCGGGGCATGCGGCTGGAAAACCGCGTCGTCGTCTCGCCGATGTGCATGTATTCCGCCGAGGATGGCCTGCCCGGCCCCTTCCACAGCGTGCATTACGGCGCCCGCGCCCTGGGCGGAGCCGGCCTCGTCTATAGCGAAATGACCGATGTCAGCCGCGATGGCCGTATCTCGCCGGGCTGTGCCGGCCTCTATACCGATGAACATGTGAAGGCCTGGCGGGCGATCACCGATTTCGCCCATTCCCAGAGCCGCGCCAAAATGGCGGTCCAGCTGGCCCATGCCGGCCGCAAGGGCTCGACACGGCTCGCCTGGGAAGGCTCGGACAGACAGCTTGAGACGGGCAATTGGCCGCTGATCGCGCCCTCACCCCTGCCCTGGAGCGAGACAAGCCAGACGCCGAAGCAAATGGACCGCGCCGATATGGATGCGGTGCTGGCCGATTTCGTCGCCGCGACGCACCGCGCGCTCGAAGCCGGTTTCGACATGGTCGAGCTGCACTGCGCCCACGGCTATCTGCTCTCCAGCTTCCTCACCCCGGTCTCCAATCATCGCAGCGATGAATATGGCGGCCCGGTTGAAAACCGGCTGCGCTTCCCGCTGGAGGTCTTCCATGCCATGCGCGCCGTCTGGCCCGATGATAGGCCGATGGCTGTGCGGCTCTCGGCGACGGATTGGCTGGGCGATGACGGCTTGTCCGAGGCCGACTGCCTCGCCATCGCCCGCGCCTTCCGCGAGGCCGGGGCCGATCTGATCGATGTCTCGGCCGGTCAGACGACCCCGCTGGCGCGCCCGGTCTATGGCCGCATGTTCCAGACGCCGTTTTCCGACCGCATCCGCAATCAGCTCAGCTGTGCGACGATGGCGGTCGGCAATATCTATGAGACCGACCACGTCAATTCCATTCTCGCCGCCGGGCGCGCCGATCTGGTGGCGCTGGCGCGTCCGCACCTGATTGATCCGATGTGGACGCTGCGCGCGGCGGCCGAACTGGGTTATCGTGGTGTGCATATCCCGCCGCAATATGCGGCCGGCTTCGATCAATTGACGCGCAATCTCGCGCGCGCTGCAGAGGGAGCACCCCAGGCATGAGCAAGTTGACAGGACATCGCGCCGTCATCACCGGCGGCGGCACGGGCATCGGACTGGCCTGCGCCAAAAGCCTCGCCGCCGAGGGCGCGCAAGTGGTGATCATGGGCCGTGATCTGGTCCGGCTGGAAGCCGCTGCCAAGACCATTCCCGGCGCCGAAGCAATCCAGCTCGACGTCACCGATGCGGAGAGTGTCGAAGCGGCCTTTGCCAAGGCCGCGGCCGGCGGGGCCATCGATATTCTGGTCAATAATGCCGGCATTGTCGGCGCGGCCGCCTTCCACCGCACCTCGATGGAGGAATGGCAGCGCATCCAGGCGGTGAATGTCGAGGGACTGGTACGTTGCACCCAGGCGGTCATCGGTCCGATGATGAAGTCGGCCTATGGCCGTATCATCAATATCGCCTCGATCGCCGGCCTGCGCGGCGGCGCCTATATTGCGCCCTATGTCGCCTCGAAACACGCCGTGGTCGGGCTGACCAAATCGCTCTCGCTGGAATATGCCGGCACCGCCGTGACCTTCAATGCGGTCTGCCCGGGCTATGTCGAAACCGCGATCGTGGATAATTCGGTCGCCAATATCATGGCCAAGACCGGCCGGTCACGCGAGGACGCCCTTTCGGAGCTGACCAAGACCAACCCGCAGGGCCGTCTGATCCAGCCCGAAGAAGTCGCCGAAACGGTGGCCTGGCTGTGTTCGCCGCTCAGCGGATCCGTGTCAGGACAGGCAATTACCATCTCCGGCGGCGCAATTTAACCATACCGGCATTTTCGGCCAAGACCGGATCCATGCCGGACCCGGGTGATAATCCGCCCGGGTCCGGCCGTGTTCCGGTCCGATTGCTCAGCCCAGTTCGATCATATGGCCCATCGCGGGATCGCCGCCGCTTTCGACCAGCGTCCTGATCACCGCCTGCGCCGCCTCGAAACCCTGGCCGGTCTTGACCGTCATCCAGACGGGATCGGCGCTGTCGAGCTGGGCGAAAAAGGCTTCCTGCGCATCATTGAAACGCGCATTGAACGCGTCCGGGCCCCAATCCTTGTTGCGCTTGGCGATCTGCTCCGGCGCGAAGAAGAATTTCGGCGCCGGACCGGGCATGTCGACCGGTCTGGAGACGGGTGCATTATGGGCGGCCCCGACAACACAATCATGCATCAGGGACGGCCCGAAATGATGATGGATCCGGGCCCGCAGGGCGGCATCGCCGGCGAAATCGACATAGACAGTCGGGATTGAGGCATCCAGCGTCTCGATATCATCGTAGAGCGTCGTCGTTTCATAACAGCCAAGCCCGCGCACGAAATCCGCATTGCGCGGCGAGGTCAGCGCCGCCAGCGTGACCCGGTCCTCGCTGAGCAGGCAGAAGGCCGTGCCATAGGCCGTCTTGCTCGATGCGCTGGAGAGCAATAATTGCTGGGCCCCGAACCAGTCATTATTCTCGAGATAATCGGCCAGCATGAAAGCGGTAACGAAAAGCGGCCGGAACAGGGCCTGCAAATCCTCGCGGTCGGAGCGGTAGACGGGGTCCTCGCTACAGCGGCTGTACTGGTTGTAGGCCGAGACCAGATCGATCCGGTGGTCGAGCACATCATAGAAGCCACGCGGCGAGATCCGGCCGGGGCGCATCAAGACGTGACTGGCAATAGGGTAATAGCCATAGAAGCGTTCACCTGCGGCAATCCCGGGGGTAGTGGACGCGATGACATCGGCAAAGCCCCAGACCGGCATGTGTCCGAACCCTTCCTCCCCGGTCGGGAAGAAATTCCAGTACTGCATCGCATCGCCAAATGCGGCATAGGTGATATTATTCGTGGTCAGGGAGAAGCTCTTGATTTCGAGCAATATCTCCCCTTTTCCCAGCGGGCCTTGCTGATGCTCGCGCAATTCGGTGCGACCAAGATCGGATTTATCGGTGAACAGGCGGGAAATAGTGATCGGAGCGTTCATGATGACCTTGCTTGGCTGGATTGGGCTTGGCAGCAACGGAAGAATAGACCGGAAGCCGGTGACTTATGTCTAGCAGATCCAGACCGCCCATGGGTTCGGATTCCGCTGCTCTCTCGCGTCCGGCCCCGAATGCCTTGCCTGCCCCTCGTAAACGCCCGCTCCAGGACCGCGCGAAATTCACCGTCCAGGCCATATATGACGCCTATGTTCGGATTTGGCGCCGCGATGGCCCCGAGGCCGCAACCACCCGCAGCGTCGCCGCCGAAGCCGGCTTCGCCATCGGCACGCTCTATGGATATTTCCCCAACAAGGCGGCGCTGCATTCCGGTTATATCCGCCACGCCATGGAGATGGTGCTGGCCCAGATCGACCGGGACGTCATCGCACCCGCGGCCCAGCCCTGGCCGGAGCGCGTCCGCACGCTGGTCGAGATCACTTGCGGGACCCGGCCCGATTCGCCCTATTTTGACGCCGCCATGCTGCAACGGGAGAACGAGATCGCGGACCAGGGACGGCACAGCCGAGCCTTCGCCGCCCTGACGAATAAATGGAGCGAAGCCATTGCCGCGCTTGAGGATCTAGGCCCGCAGCCAGAGCGCGATCTGGTCGCCAGCCTGCTGCTCGCCGTCTGGGGCGCGCGGCGCTATCAAATGCTGATCAGCGTTGAGGGGAACCAGCCGCACAACTGGGTCGGGCATCTGACAGACCTGTGCCAGCGCACGCTGGCCGCGCCCTCATCCTGAGCCAGGCCGGCGAGAGTGGACGCTGCCCGCGCGGCGTCGTAGGTCTTGGGGGTATCGCACCGGAATCACGCATTTAACGGGCATGGCCGCGCCAGGCGCCGGCCGAGGAAACAGGGATTAGTCTCGATGGACCCGACGAATTATACGCCGACACATTATCTCTGGTCCTTCGCCGATGGCATTGGCACAGTGACCTTCAACCGGCCCGAACGCAAAAACCCGCTGACTTTTGAGAGCTATGCCGAGCTGCGCGACATGTTCCGTGCCCTCGTCTACGTCAAATCGGTCAAGGCGATCATTATCACCGGCGCCGGCGGGAATTTCTGCTCCGGTGGTGATGTCCATGAAATCATTGGCCCGCTGGTGGGCATGGACATGCCCGAATTGCTGGATTTTACGCGCATGACCGGCGATCTCGTCAAGGCGATGCGCGATTGCCCGCAGCCGATCATCGCCGCCATTGACGGCGTCTGTGTTGGCGCTGGCGCGATCATGGCCATGGCCTCGGACCTGCGCATCGCGACGCCGGAAGCCAAATGCGCTTTCCTGTTCAACCGCGTTGGCCTCGCTGGCTGCGATATGGGCGCCTGCGCCATGCTGCCGCGCATTATCGGCCAGGGCCGCGCCTCGGAACTCCTCTATCTCGGCCGTTCCATGTCGGCCGAAGAGGGCGAGAATTGGGGCTTCTATAATCGCATCACAAGCGCTGATGCGCTGATGGACGCAGCCCGGGACTGGGCCGCCCGCATCGCCTCAGGCCCGAATTTCGGCAATGCGATGACCAAGAACCAGCTCAATACCGAATGGGATATGAGCCTGCACACCGCCATTGAGGCCGAGGCCCAGGCCCAGGCCATCTGTATGCAGACCAAGGACTTTGAACGCGCCTACACGGCTTTCATCGCCAGGCAGAAACCCGTCTTCGAGGGCAATTGAATGGCCGACCGCAGCTATCTCGACTGGCCCTTTCTCGAGGATGCCCACCGGGAATTGGCAACCCTCGCCGGCGGCTGGGCCGAGAGCCGGTTCGGCCCCCACGGCTTTGCTACCCATGACGATGTCGATGGAGATTGCCGCGCCATCCTGAAAGCGCTCGGCGAGTCCGGCCTGACCCGCTATTGCGTGCCGGCCGCCTATGGCGGCGCGACCGAAAGCCTCGATGTGCGCTCGCTCTGCCTGATGCGCGAACATCTGGCCTATCGCTGCGGCCTGGCCGATTTCGTGTTCGCGATGCAGGGGCTGGGTTCCGGCGCCATCTCGCTGTTTGGCTCCGAGGCCCAGAAACGGTCCTGGCTGCCCGGTGTCGCCGCTGGCGAACTGTGTGCCGCCTTCGCCCTGACCGAGCCGGAGGCCGGCTCTGATGTCGCCGCCATCGCCACCACCGCGACACCGGACGGCGATGGCTGGCGCCTCAGGGGCGAAAAGACCTTCATCTCCAATGGCGGCATAGCCGATTTCTACGTCGTCTTCGCCCGCACCGGCGAGGCGGCCGGCGCACGCGGGCTGTCCGCTTTCATCCTCGACGCCAACACGCCTGGCCTGAAAGTCGCCGAACGCATCGAGACCATCGCGCCACACCCCCTTGCCCGCCTGGTGTTCGAGGATTGCCATCTACCGGCCTCCAGCCTGATCGGCGCATCGGGTGCCGGCTTCAAGATCGCCATGGCAACGCTGGATGTGTTCCGGTCCACGGTCGGTGCCGCCTCGCTCGGCTTTGCCCGCCGGGCGCTTGACGAGGCGACAGGCCGCGCCACGACCCGCAAACTTTTCGGGGCCACCCTCGCTGACCAGCAGGGCGTGCAGACGCAATTGGCGGAGATGGCGCTCGATATCGATGCCAGCGCGCTATTGATCTACCGCGCCGCCTGGACCAAGGACACAGGCTCGGCGCGCATCACTCGCGAAGCGGCCATGGCCAAGCTTTATGCTACCGAAGCCGCGCAGAAGGCCATTGATACGGCGGTCCAGCTATTCGGCGGGCTGGGCGTGACCAAGGGGTCGGTGCCCGAAGCGCTCTACCGCGAAATCCGCGCCCTGCGCATCTATGAGGGCGCGTCGGAAGTGCAAAAACTCGTTATTGCCCGTCAGCATCTTTCGGAGTGGAAATAATGGTCTTTCGCGTTGATCGCCGTGTGCGCTTTGCCGATGTCGATGCGGCCGGAATCGTCTTCTATCCGCGCTATTTCGAAATGATCAATGCCTGTGTCGAGGACTGGTTCGAGACCGGGCTCGGGCACGGTTTCGATGCCATGATCGTCAAGGGCAATCATGCCGTGCCACTGGCCAATATCGAGGTCGAATTCAAGGCACCCAGCCGTCTCGATGACGAGCTCGCCTTCAAACTGGTCGTCACCGAGGTCGGGCGCAGCTCCTTCAAGCTGACGATCAAGGCCTGGCATGAGGATGAAGTGCGGATGATCGCGCAGCTGGTTCTGGTCTATATCGATATCGAAAAGCACGCCCCGGAGCGGATTCCCGAGATCATGCGCGCCCGCATGCTCACCTTCCTGGAGGTCAAATAATGCAGATCCTGCTGCCGGCGGGCTGGCCGCGCCCGAAAGGCTATTCAAACGGCATCGCTGTCAGCGGCCGCCAGGTCTATATTGCCGGTCAGATTGGCTGGGATGAGCATGGTGTCATCGTCTCGGACGACTTCGCGGCCCAGTTTGAGCAAGTCCTGCAAAACACGCTCGCCATACTGGCCGAGGCCGATGCCGGCCCGGAGCATATCGTTCGCATGACCGGCTATATCACCAGCCGGGACGAGTATATCGCGGCCGAATCCAGGATTGGCAGCATCTGGAAGAATTTGATCGGGCGCAATTATCCGGCCATGGCCTTCGTCATTGTCGCGGGCCTGATCGAGCCGGGGGCGAAAATCGAGATCGAGACCACCGCGGTGGTACCGCTCTAGCGCCAGGCTCCAGAAGTCGGACACGTCGGGGAGGACGTCATGACGATGCAGACCAGTGGGCATATTGACAGTTTTACCCGCGAGCATTTGCCCGCCGCGTGCGACTGGCCGGAATTCTGCTTCGACAGTCCCGGCCTCACCTATCCAGGCCGCTTGAACTGCGCAGCCGAGCTCCTTGATCGCAATCTCGAAAACGGCCTGGGCGACAAGGTCGCCATCTATTCGTCCGCGCGCAATATCACCTGGTCGGACCTGCGCCGCGAGGCAAGCCGCATCGCGCATGTCCTGGTGGAAGACATGGGCCTGGTGCCGGGCAATCGCGTCCTCCTGCACGGACCCAATTCGATCGAACTGATCGCCAGCTGGTATGGCACCATCCTCGCCGGCGGTGTGGCCGTGATGACCATGCCCATGCTGCGTGCCGGCGAGATCGCCAAGGTCATCGCCAAGGGCAAGGTGAGCCACGCACTGTTTGACGCGGCACTGGCGCAGCCCGTGCGGGAAGCCGCCGCGCTCGAGCCGGGACTGGCGTCCATCCTCGCCTGGGGCCAGAACGGGCAGCTGGCCACCGCCATGGCCGCCAAGCCCGATAGATTCGCCGCCGCCGACACAGCGCGTGATGATATCGCCTTGCTTGCCTTCACCTCCGGGACCACCGGCGAGCCCAAGGCGTGCGCCCATTTCCACTCCAGCGTGCTGGCCATGGCCGACACTTTCGGCGCGACCGTTCTGAACCCCGATCCCGACGAGATTTATCTCGGCACGCCGCCTTTCGCCTTCACCTTTGGCCTGGGGGCCTGTGTCGTGTTTCCAGCCCGCGCCGGCCTCGCCACGGCCCTGCCAGACCGGCCCGGCTTCGAGGCATTGTGTGAGACGATCGAGCGCTTCGCGGTCACGACCCTGTTCACGGCACCCACAGGCTATCGGGCCTTGATGGGCTTGTGGGACCGCTTTGACCTGTCCAGCCTGCGCAAGGGTGTATCGGCGGGCGAGCATTTGCCGGCCGCGACCTCGGACGCCTTTCACGCTCTGAGCGGCATCCGCCTGATTGACGGAATCGGGGCCACCGAGATGATCCATATCTTCATTTCAGCCGCCGGCAGCGACATCCGCCCTGGGGCGACCGGCAAGGCTGTGCCCGGCTATCAGGCCCGGGTGGTGAATGCAGCGGGCGATCCGGTGGCCGATGGCGAAATCGGGCGGCTGGCCGTCAAGGGGCCGACGGGCTGTCTCTATCTCGACGACAAACGCCAGAAAACCTATGTGCAGAAGGGCTGGAACATCACCGGCGATCTCTATCGCCGCGATGAAGATGGCTATTTCTGGTATGTCTCGCGCGCCGATGATCTGATCGTCTCGTCGGGCTATAATATTGCCGGCCCCGAAGTGGAGCAGGCCCTCTTGCTGCATGATGCGGTGCTGGAATGCGCCGTTGTCGGCGCGGCCGACGCGGAGCGCGGCACCATCGTCAAGGCCTTCATCGTGCTGGCCGATGGTCATGACGCGCACGATGATTTGGTCGCCCGGCTCCAGGATCACGTCAAGGCGAGTATCGCGCCTTATAAATATCCGCGCGCCATCGAATTCCTCGCCGCCCTGCCCAAGACCCAGACCGGGAAGATTCAACGTTTCAAACTTCGCTAGCTTGGTATTAGGGTCGATCCGAATCCGGGGATTGATAAGGAAGTCTGCGATGCGCCAATTCTACGTCTTCATCAAATGCGAGCTGGGCCATACCTATGATGTCGCGGCCTCGCTGGTCGACAAGCTCGACGAAGCCCCCATGGTGCACTCGATCTCCGGCGCTTTTGATTTGCTGGCGCATTTCGCGATCGCCGATGATGCCGATATCGGCCGTTTCGTGAACGAGAAAGTCCAGACGATTCCCGGCATCAAGGACACGCAGACCATTATCTGCTTCAACGCATTCACGCGCGATCGCGGCCTCGGCTGACGCCAGGCCTGCCTGCGCTCATCCGGCGGATTTCTCATGCATTTTGGCGTCTTCGACCTGTTCAAGATCGGGGTTGGCCCGTCCAGCTCGCACACCGTAGGGCCGATGCTGGCCGCACGGCAATTCGTCGAGCGCGTGATCGGCACCCACGGGGAGGCCGGCATTGCCCGTCTTGAGGCCGAACTCTACGGCTCGCTCGCCCTGACTGGTCTGGGTCACGGGACTGACAAGGCGGTTCTGCTCGGGCTTGAGGGTTGTGACCCGTCCCGGGTCGACCCGGCGGAAATCCCGCAGAGGCTGGAGCGGATCCGCAGCGAACACCGCCTCACCCTGCCCGGCGGCCGCGCGATTGAATTCTCCGAACGGCGTGATCTCCAGTTTCGCGGCGATATCCGCCTGCCCTTCCACTCCAACGCCATGAAATTCCGTGCCCTGGCCAGCGACGGGAGCGTCCTGCTGGAAGAGATCTGGTATTCAATCGGCGGCGGTTTCGTCATCGACGAACACGAGGCCGGACGCAATTCGGCCGCCGATGTCAAGGAAGGCGAGCCCTACCCGTTCAATTCCGGCGCCGAGCTGCTGGCGATTGGTGAGCGCGAAAACCTGTCGATTTTCCGCATCATGCTGGCCAATGAATGTGCGTTTCGCTCGGAGGCCGAAGTACAAGACGGGATCGAGACGATCTGGCGCACCATGGAGGCCTGCATTGATCGTGGCCTGCGTGAGGACGGAATCCTGCCGGGCGGGCTGAAAGTCAAACGCCGGGCGCCCAAGCTTTACAGAGACCTGTTGAATGAACAGACCGATCCGGCCGACGATCCGCTCGTCGCCATGGACTGGATCAATCTCTGGGCGATGGCTGTGAACGAGGAAAACGCCGCTGGCGGGCGTGTTGTGACCGCACCGACCAATGGCGCGGCGGGGATCCTCCCGGCCGTCGCCCGCTATTTCGACCGCTATCACCGCAACCCGTCCGATGATGAAGCCCTGCAGCGCTTCTTCCTGACGGCGGCGGCGATCGGTGCCCTCTACAAGAAGAACGCCTCGATCTCCGGCGCTGAAGCGGGCTGCCAGGGCGAGGTCGGCGTTGCCTGTTCCATGGCTGCCGGAGCGCTGGCCGCTGCGATGGGCGCCAACAATAACCAGATCGAGGATGCGGCCGAAATCGGCATGGAGCACAATCTCGGCCTGACCTGCGATCCCGTCGGCGGACTGGTGCAGATCCCCTGTATCGAGCGCAATGCGATCGGCGCCATCAAGGCGATCGACGCGGCGCGCCTGGCGCTACGTGCGACCTCGGCCGACATGAAGGTCTCGCTCGACCAGGTGATCGAGACCATGCGTCAGACTGGCGTCGACATGCAGGAAAAATACAAGGAGACCAGCCAGGGCGGTCTCGCCGTCAATGTTGTGGAATGCTGAGACGGCTGGAAACGCCATCGCGCAGGATTGCGAGCTCGGCGGCATCGGCGGGATCAAAGCTCGCAAACAGCCAGTTTGCCACGGCGCATTTCGGATTGTCCGCGCTCACGATAAGCGACCGCCCGGAAATCTCGGTCACCTGGTCACCCAGCCGCAATCCGGCACGGGCGGCGGCTGAGTCATCGAATAATTGCACGACGCGGATATCGTTGCCGACAAGCGCCAATGAATAGCCGGGTTCGGCCGGCGTCTGTGCCGGGTCACTATGGGCCTGGATGATGAATTGTCCGCCTGGGTAGTCCAGGGTCACGGCATGCGACCCGAGCATGCCCGCCCCGACGAGTGTCGGCGGGACAGCTCGCACCATCGCACGGACCGGGTCCAGATCGGTGCCATCGAGACGGAAGTCCGATAGCGTGAAGCGCGTCAGCGTCGTGACTTCGCCGCGCCCGCCAGCGGATTCGCCTTCATAACCGGTGCCTGTAACCCGGCTGCCGGCGCGGACAGCCTGCCGAACTGACGGCGCCTGCGCCACCTGGCTGAATAGCGCCACCTCGGCGCTGCTGCCCGTGTCAAACAAGGCCTTGTCCGACACGTCACCGACGGAATAATCGATGATGGGCGCGTGCGGGTAGCCAAAATCATACAGGCGCGTCGATGCGACAGCCTCAAGCTCCGGCAGCTCCATCAGGCTGGTGGCGATGGATAGCTCTGCGGCCTGGGTGTCGAAGCGCCACGCACTCCCGGGAAAGAGTTCCGAGCCAAGAATACCGGGACCGACCACGCAGGCCCCCATGTCGAGGGTCCTGAAATCATGGATCAGGACGGGGATGTCGTGAAACACTGCCGTGCCGACCTGCAGCGTCCGGAGGATCGCGAAGTCCATTGTCACTTCAGTACCATTGGCATCGCGGCCGGTGTTCTGGGCGACAGTTTCCAGGCCCAGCGCATCGGCAAAATCACGTGAAAGAATGGTCGGCGAGCCGCTGTCGAGGATGAATTCACCCGCCTCGCCATTGGCGAGCGCATGGATGAAGAGCTTCCCGCCCCGGGTCTCCAGATTGACCCTTGTGACCGCTTCAGTCCGTTCAATGCGGAGCGGCGCGGCCAGCAGGCGGGCCAGGTCCGTCTCCTGCGTCAGGCCCGGAGAAAAGCCCGCCAATATCAGGGCGAGCAGGACGAAGTGAACGAGGTTTCGCATGGCAGATTTCCGCGCGTGATTGCCGGCCCTGCGGGACTGGGCGACGGGCCCGGACAGTCTCGCTCCCCCAATGTATCATGACCGGGCCTTCCCGCTAGCCGGATCAGGCATCCTCGCCCATTTCCTGAACCACACGTCCATCGCTCAGGGTTTCCGCGCCGGAGACCACGACGCGCTCGCCCGCCGCGACATCGCCGGCAATGGCGATATAGCCATTATCGCGCACGCCGGCCGTCACCGCGATCTGATGCGCAATATTGTCGGCATCGACGGTAAAGATGAAAGCCCCCGTCGAGCGCAGGATCACCGCATCATAGGGCGCGGCCAATTGCGTTCGCGGCGTCTCGGCGGGAAAGGCCGCACGGGCGGCCGAACCGACAATCCAGTCGGAACTCGCCAGATCGATCCGGACCTCGAAGGTTCGCGACACCGCATCGCCGACCGGAATGATGGCCCGGATGGGCGCTGTTGTGCTCCCGCCATCCCCCATCGTCAGGACGACCTCCTGACCAAGGCTGAGATAGGGCGCAATCGCGACCGGGGCCTGGGCGACGGCTTCCTTGTGATCGATATCGACAATGCGCACGATATCGCGGCCCGGTGCCGACAGCTCGCCCGCCTGGATGAGCCGTTCGACCACACGGCCGGCAAAGGGTGCGAGGATACGGGTGCGCTCCAGCTCCAGTTCGGCGCGGGACACGGCCGAACGGGCCTCGCGGACATCCTGCAGGGCCAGATCGCGCGCCAGCTCGACCTCGCGCAAACGGGTCGGCGGAACAGTTCCATTTCGCGCCAAACCCTCGAAACGGGCGGCCTCGGCGCTTTGATAATCACCATTCGCCGTGGCCCGGGCCAGGCGCGCCCGTGACTCGTCGAGGGCGATCCGGGCCTGGCGATCATCCATCTGCGCGATCAGGCCGCCAGCCTCGATTCTGTCGCCCGCCTCGGCGATGAAGGTGATGCGGCCCGCCGCCTCGGCGGCGATCCGGGCATCATTGCGCGCCACGACACTGGCCGGTGTGGTGATCGTGCGCGCCATATCGCGTTCGACGATGGCGGCGCTGCGAATAATGGCCGGCGGCGGCCCGTCCTGGGCGACGGCCCCGGCGGGCATCAGGGTGAGAAGGCCAAGCCCGGCGAAGGCTGCGAGGAGTTGCGGTGAGCGTGTCATGGGTTCGGGTCCTTGTGACTTCGGTCTATTCGGCCGGAGCCAGGGCAGAAGATGCCAGGCGCGCCTGCTGGCGGCTTTCACCGAGGCGCAGAAGGCAAGGGATCAGGATCAGGGTGAAGACCAGGCTGACGCTCATTCCGCCGACGATCGCCGCTGCAAGACCGCGATAGATCGCACTGCCGACGCCAGGCACCAATAGCAGCGGGAGCATGCCCAGAAGGCTGGTCATCGTGCTCATGAAGATCGGCCGCAGCCGCATACGCAGCGCCTGTTCGACCGCATCGCGGCGGCTCAGACCGTCACGCTCGCCCTGACGGGTCTGATCAACCAGCAGGATGGCATTATTGATCACCAGGCCGAGCAGGATGACGAAGCCCATCATGGTCAGCAGATCGAGCGGCTGGGTGACCCAGATATTGAGAATCTGCAACATCACCACGCCGCCGACCCCGGCCAGGGGCAGGGAGACCAGCACCAGCGCTGCATCGCGCAGCGAGCGGAACATGCCGGCCAGGATCAGGAAGAGGATGATCAGCGCCATGCCCATATTTGTCGCCATGGTCATCTTGGCGCGCTCGAGGCTGTCGGCACTGCCGCCATAGGTCACAGAGCCATCCTCCGGCAGGGCGGCGCGGATCGCCGGCTCGACCTCGTTCTGGACGACGGTGAGGATTTCCTCGAGCGATTGCCCCTCTGGCTGATTGATATTGATCGTCACCGTGCGGCGCCGGTTGAGCCGCTGGATCCCGCCCGGGCCGACATCTTCGCGGATATTGATCAGATCACCGAGCGGCACGACGGCCCCGGATGGCGTGGCGATCGGCAAGCCCGCCAGCTGATCCGGCGTCTCCCAGCCATTCGAGCGCAGGATGATATTCATCCGGCTATCGCCATCAAAATATTCGCCGATGAACTGGCCATCACCAAGCATGGCAATCATGCCGGCCACATTGCGCCGTGCCCATCCGGCTTCCTGGATGCGGCGATCATCGGGGACCATGGTCAGGCGGGGCTGATTGTCCTGGGGCGGTGGATTGGCGTTGATATTCACGCCGGGAAACCGCTCGCGCAGGATGGCCAGCCCGGCATTCACCGCCCGCCCCCTTGCTTCGGAATCGGCGCTCTGCACATTGACCTGGATATTGCCGCCCTGGGAGAAGCCCCCGAACAGATCGCCCTGCTGGGCGAAGCCGATTACGTCGGGAATCCCCGTGATGATCTCCTCGCGGACAATCCGCTCCAGTTCCCCCACCCGGCTCTGATCAAGAACACGAATTCCGGCCGTCGCACCGCCGCCGCCCGGAAAGGTCCCGAAATAGTAATTGCGCAGCGCCGGCTCCCGCTCCCCGGACATGTAGGGCGCCAACCGCTCGATGACCGTCGCGGCCACTTCGGCTTCGATCCAGTCCATATTGGAGCCGGCCGGGAAAATGAAAAAGGCGTCGACCGCATCGCGCTTGACCGGCGGCAGATAGTCCATTTGCGGCCGGATCATCCAGGTGGTGGCGATCGGAACCGCGATCAGGCCGGCAATCACGCCCAGCCGGATGCGCGGATTGTCGCTGAGCGACAGAATACCCTCGGCAATCCGGTTGAGGATCGGTTGGCGGGTAACGGTCTGACGGTCGCGGATCCAGTATTTGGCCGCCACCGGGAGAATGGTCACAGCGACGATCATGGAAATGGCCACGCCGACGGCAATTGTGATCGCCAGGTCGGCGAAGAGCTGCCCCTCCACATCTCGGATGAAGATGATTGGCAGGAAGATCGCCACCGTGGTGACCGTCGAGGCCAGCAAGGCGCCCCAGACCTGGGTCGCGCCCTTCTCCGAGGCCGTGTCGGCATCCTCGCCCATTTCGCGGCGGCGGATGATATTCTCCAGCACAATGATCGCCGCATCCATCACCATGCCGGTGGCAAAGGCGAGGCCTGCCAGAGAGATCACGTTCAGGGAACGATTGAACAGGAAGAGCACGATCAGGGTCGAGAGCAGCGAAACCGGGATCGCCAGCGAGATGATCAGCGTGGCCCGGGAGCGCCGCAGGAACAGCCAGAGCCCGAAAATCGCCAGCCCGACACCGAGCAGTAAATTGGTCCGCAACAGATCGATCGCCCGCATGATGAAGACCGAGGCGTCGAAGGATGGCGCCATGACGAGTTGCTGTTCGGCCAGGACAGTGGCGTTGATCTCGGCGACTTCGGCCTTCACCGCGTCCAGGGCTGCGAGCACATTGGCGCCGGGTTGACGGCGCACTTCAATGCCCATCGCCGGATTGCCGTTCTGATAGGTGAAATTCGTCCGCTCGCCGTAATTGACCTCAACCGTTGCCAGATCGCCCAGCCGTACCGGATTGCCTTCGCGCCAGACGACCACCAACTCGTCCATCTCGGCAGGCTCGAACTCACCCTCGAAACGCATCTGGTAGGAGCGGCGGCCGATCTCGGCATTGCCGCCGGAGACGTCCTGGTTATTGACGATCGCTGCGGAGATCTCCGGCAGCGTCACGCCCAGCGCGGCGGCGCGGTAGGGATCGACGGTGATCTGAAGCTCTTCGGGCTGCTGCCCCCATCCGATCTGGACGCTGGCCACGCCCGGTATCGCTTCCAGCCGCGGCACGACCTGGTCTTCGATCAGGCTGGAATAATCATTGATCTCCCGCGGATTGCCCGGCAGGGCCTGGACGAAGAACCAGATCAGGCTTTGCTGTGCATCGCCGCCAAATCCGCCAATATTCGGCCCGACCGCGTCGCGCGGCAGGGGCGGTAATTGCGACAGACGGTTGGAGATCTCGATCGCCGTCTGCGTCATGTCGGTTTCGAGCGCGAAGGTGAGATTGACGAAGGCGGAGCCCTCCCCGACGAAGACGCGCATTTCTTCCATGCCGGCGAGGCCGGCCAGCGCCTGCTCCTGCGGCTCGATGATTTCGGATTCCATTTCCTGCGGCGAGGCCGAGCGCCAGAAGGTCGCGATATTGACCTGCGGCTGCTGGGTGTCCGGAAAGAGCTGGATCGGCAGGCGCGTGAAGGCGACCAGGCCGAGAACCACAATCAGGGCAATGCCGACAAATACGGCAGCAGGATTGTTCAGTGACAGTCGTGTAAGTGGCATGTGCGTCTCCCTCGCACTTACCTCATACCCGCCGCGAACGTGCTAAAACGATGTAACAATGATTAAATATTGCTAAGGCGGCTCACAAGACAGTGAGCCGCCCCGATAATCAGCAGCGTCAGGCTGCTTCGTGCTTGAGGACATGGTCGGTGACCGAGTATTTCGCCTCGGTCTGGCTGGCAACGAGCTCCAGCGACGCACCCGGTGCCAGTTCGATCAGCACCAGACCGTCCGGTGTGACATCGAACACGCCCAGCGTCGTGATGATACGATCAACACAGGCCTGACCGGTCAGGGGCAGCGAGCAGGCCTTGAGGAGTTTGGATTCGCCCGCCTTGTTGGCGTGATCCATGATCACGACGACGCGCTTGACGCCGGCGACCAGATCCATCGCGCCGCCCATGCCCTTCACCAGCTTGCCCGGGATCATCCAGTTGGCGATATCGCCATTTTCCGACACTTCCATCGCGCCCAGAATGGACAAATCAATATGGCCGCCGCGGATCATGGCGAAACTGTCAGCCGACGAGAAATAGCTCGTCCGGCGCAGCTCGGTAATGGTCTGCTTGCCGGCATTGATCAGATCGGCATCGACCTCGTCATCATAGGGGAAAGGCCCCATGCCCAGCATGCCGTTCTCCGACTGCAGGGTGACGTCGATATTCTCGGGGATGTAATTGGCAACCAGGGTCGGGATGCCAATCCCCAGATTGACGTAGAAACCGTCTTCCAGCTCCTGTGCGGCGCGCCGCGCCATCTCATCGCGTGTCCAGGCCATCTTCACTCTCCTGTGCGGGGCCGCAAAGCGGCCGGTGTCATTGTCTTGGTACGGTGCAGGCGATGCCGACTCATTGCGGTCGCCCGTCGCTCATGCATTCGGCGGAATAGGCCTTTCGATAGCCCTCGCCATAACAGGCCAGAAATCCGTCCCCGACATTGAGGTTGGGGATGGCGCCATTCTCGAAGGGCGTCTGCAGCAGAAGGCGGGCATAGGCCGCATCCAAGGTCTCGCGGTCATCTCCCAGGAAGGCGATGGTGGCATCGACATAGCTATTCCAGTCGAGCCGGTCGCCCGGTCCATAGGGCGCGCCATAGGAAGCACGGAAGAAATCCAGCGCCCGTCCTGTCTCGCCGGCAAAGGCGAACATCTGGCCGGCATGAAAGCGCAGCACGCGGACCTGGTACGTCTCCAGCGGCGCGTGGGAATAGAGCAGGTAATCCGCGATCAGATTGCCGGCGACCGACTGGCAGCCATCATCCTCGCCCAGTGGACGCCAGCCCTCACCCATGGTCTGGTCAAAGGCCTGACATTCCATCGCCAGATAAGCCGCGCGCTGGTCGGCAGAAATCTCGCAAACCGGTGCGGCGGCAGGCTGGGCCAGCGCGAAGAAGAGCGCGGCAATCATGCTCATGCACTCTCGCGCTGACGCACGGTACGCTGTTCGATACGTTTCTCGAATTCGCCGACGAAGACGCGCTGGACGAAAATGCCCGGCGTGTGGATGTGGTCGGGATCGAATGAGCCCAGCTCGACGATTTCCTCGACCTCGGCGATGGTCACCTTACCGGCCGTCGCCATCATCGGGTTGAAATTGCGGGCTGTTTTGCGGAAGATCAGATTGCCTTGCGGGTCGGCCTTCCAGGCCTTGATGATCGAGACATCGGCCGTCAGGCCGGTCTCCAGGATATAGCTCTCGCCGGCGAATTTGCGTGCTTCCTTGCCTTCGGCGATCAGGGTCCCGACACCGGTCTTGGTGTAGAAACCGGGAATGCCGGCACCGCCGGCGCGAATGCGCTCGGCCAGTGTGCCCTGCGGATTGAATTCCAGCTCCAGCTCGCCGGCCAGATATTGCCGTTCGAATTCCTTGTTCTCGCCGACATAGGAGGAGATCATCTTCTTGATCCGCTTGGCGTCGAGCAAGACGCCGAGGCCGAAACCGTCAACGCCGCAATTATTCGAAATCACCGTCAGGTCCTTGACGCCGGTGGCGAGGAGCGCGGCGATCGAATTTTCCGGAATACCACAGAGGCCGAAACCCCCGGACATCACTGTCATGCCGTCAAAGACCAAACCGTCCAGGGCAGCCTTGGCGTCGGGAAATACCTTTTTCATCGGGACCTCAGTCGAAAGTTGATGTTCGGTTCATGTTTATATCGCAGACGCAGCAAAATACTAGCGCCTTCACCCCGGTTCGGGAATCGCCGGACGCCGTGCATCGATTTCGATCGCCAGGGCTCCGCCAAAAAAGACCGCATAGGCCGACCAGTAAATCCACAACAGGAAAACGACAAGCGCGCCCATCGACCCATAAATGCCGAAATCGAGCACGCGGCTTACATAGATGGAAAATCCCTTGGACAGGCTCAGCCACAAACCGCAGGACACGGCGGCCGCGATCATCGATGGCACCCAGGCGATCGCATATTCACGCCGCCGCATTGCCATATGGTAGAGCAGTGTGAGCGCCGCGAACATGGTCAGCCCGGTCGCCGACCATTCATTGATCACCGAACGGATATCGAGCGGCTCCAGGCCGAGCGCCTCGAATAATTGCCGCATGAAGACCGGGATCACCAACACCGCCAGATTCGCCGCCGTGATCAGCGCACCGCCGATCAACAGCGAGGTGATGGCGAGGAAATTGAAATGAATGACATTACGGATATCGCGATCTTCTGCGAGGTGGTTGAGCCCCGCGATCAACGCCTTGGCCCCGCGCGCCGCAGCAAACAGGGCAATCAGCAGGGCGACGGCACCGTTGAATGACAGCGCCGTGATCGGTGCTTCGGTAATGCGCCCGATCTGGCCCAGGACAAAGACCTGCGCGCCCTCCGGCATGATCTCGGCAAAGCGTGCAATCTGGGCTTCAGCGTCAGCGGTTGAAAAGGCCAGACCGTAGATCGAGATGCCCAGCGCGATGGTCGGGAACAGCGCCAGCATGCCGAAGAAGGACACGCCGCCGGCGAACAGCATGACATCGCGTGCCATGGAGCGGCTGATGGCGGCAATGATGATCTCCAGCCAGGGCGGGAGATCGAGTTTGATCTTCAACAAGCGCTTGATTGATTGCAGCATGGTGGCAGGAATAGGTCCGGTTCAAAGGGTTGCGATGCCTAATACGCCAAGATGGCGGTTTGCGCACCCTTGCTGTGAGGAGACACCATGTCATTTGGCAAAGCCGCCGATCTCTTGCGCCTGGCGCGCCTGGCCAGCGGCCATGTCGGCATCACGCTGAGCGATATCGAGGCTGAATTCGGGGTCGTGCGCCGTACCGCCCAGCGCATGACCGACGCCCTCGCCCAGACCTTTCCCGATACCGAGGATTATGTCGACGTCGACGGGCGCAAACGCTGGCGGGTGCCGCGGCGGCGGGTCGCCGAATTCTTCGCCCCGACCCCCGACGAGATCGCGACCCTGGAACTGGCGTGCGCCACGCTTGAGCATCAGGGACTACCGACCGAGGCCGGGCGGCTGCGATCCTTGCGTGAAACCATCAAGATCCTGACCCCTGACAAGCGTCATGCCCGGCTTGAGGCTGATGAAGAGGCGCTGCTCGAGGCCATGGGCCATGCCGCGCGTCCGGGGCCTCGCCCCGCCAGCGATCCGGCCGTCGACGCCGCCATTGCCGAAGCCCTCAAAGGCCCGTTCGCACTGGATATTCTCTATCGTGGCCGCCAGGACGCAGCCGCCATGCAGCGCCGGGTCGAGCCCTATGGTCTTCTGCTCGGTGCACGCCGCTATCTCGTCGCCCGTGACCCGTCCAAACCCGATGGCCATTTACGCCATTTCCGGGTCGAGGATATTGAACGCGCCGGCGTCACCGAAGACTGGTTCGCCCGCGATGAGGGCTTTGACCTGGAGACCTATGCCAGGCAGGCCTTCGGCGTGTTCCAGAACCAGGCAGAGTTTGGCGAGGTGGTCTGGAAATTCACCGCCCGCGCCGCACCGCATGCGGCGCGCTTTCGTTTTCATCCGGACCAGACGAGCGAGGAACAGGCGGATGGCTCACTGATCGTGCGCTTCTCCGCCTGCGGTTATCTGGAAATGTGCTGGCATCTCTATGCCTGGGGCGACCAGGTCGAGGTTCTGGCCCCGCCTGCCCTCGCCGCCATGGTCGCCGGCCACCGGCGCGATGACTTCCCCGGCTTTCCCTGATCGCTCAGCGCACCGCAATGCGCACCGCATCCGCGGGCAACCAGGACGGCATGGAATGGCCGTCCGCGGCACTCATCGCCAGACGGTAGCCCTTGTTCAGATAGCGGCAGACCGAGCGCAGATCCTCGACATGGAGGCAACTGATATCATCGCCGGGCTGTTGCATGCGGAAATAGCCGTCACGAAAACGGTGCGGGGCCATTGAGCGCAGTGCGCCGCCGGCGCCTTCGACATAGGCATTGATTGCGATTGCCATGATTGATCTCCATCCGATTGGCTCGTTGGACATCATCATGGATCGCGCGGGCGACAAAAACAGTCACCCGCCTGACCGGGTGCTGTCTCGCGCCATCTCCGGCCCGAAAAAGTGAGACGCCGGTCGTTGGGGGCGACCGGCGTCTCGGGGTATCGTATTGCTACGAAGAGAAGCGGACGTGCGAGGGACAAGGGTGTCCGCTGATCTCGAGGAAGAGAATGCCCGTCAGCCCCTGAACCCGGCATGAACGCATTCAGTCATCTTCATGATCGACGAAACAGACCCTTGTTTCAGCCGCTTACCTTCCAATCCTCGAGAATGGCGTCGCGATCGGCGCCGGGTTTGGATGCCGCGCCCTGCACCGCGCCTGGCGTGCGCGAGAAGCGCGGTGCGGGTGCCGCCTGGCGCACGCCGTCGATCTCAACATAGACGCCGCGCTGCGCCATATGCGGATGGCGCGGCGATTCCTCGTAATTCAGGACTGGTGCGAAACAGACATCCGTGCCCTCCAGCAGGTCACACCATTCATCGCGCGTCTTGCCGAAAAATACCTTCGCCAGCCGCGCCTTGGCAGCCGGCCAGTCCTCGCCGCTCCAGCTGGGCGGCATCGAGGCCGGGTCGATCCCGAGCTTGTCCATCAGCTGCGCATAGAATTGTGGCTCCAGCGGGCCGATCGAGACATGGCCGCCATCGGCGCAGGCATAAACGCCATAGAAATGCGCGCCGCCATCGAGCAGGTTTTCGCCGCGCCTTGTATTCCACAACCCCATCGCCGCGAGCTGGTGCTGTGACGCCATCAGCGAGGTCGCCCCATCGACGATTGCGGCATCAACCACCTGGCCCTCGCCTGTGGCGCGAGCGTGCAGCAGCCCGGCCAGCACACCGAAAGCGAGATACATGGCACCGCCCCCGAAATCGCCGACCAGATTGAGCGGTGGCACCGGTGTCTCCGGTGTGCCGATTGCGCCGAGAGCACCGGTCAGCGAGATATAATTGATGTCATGACCCGCTGCCTGGGCGAGCGGACCGGTCTGGCCCCACCCGGTCATGCGGCCATAGACCAGTGCCGGATTGAGCACGAGTGCCGCATCGGGCCCGAGACCGAGCCGCTCCATCACGCCGGGCCGGAAGCCCTCGATGAGGATTTCCGCCTTGGCGATCAGATCACGGCAAATCGCCAGATCGGCCTCATCCTTCATATTCAGCGAGATCGAACGGCGCCCGCGCGCCAGCACTTCACTGGCCCCGCCGCCATGAGCGCCGGGCCGGTCGATGCGCACAACATCGGCGCCCATATCGGCCAGCATCATGGCGCAGAAGGGCGCCGGACCCAGCCCAACAAATTCCAGTACTTTAACCCCTTTTAGAGGTCCTTGCGCTTTCATGGGAACTTCCTTGCGAATCGGCGGTTTCGAAAGCGTGGCACTTGTGACAAACTCAAGAAACACCAAATCATCGGTGTCTGCGGCAGGGGGACGCATGGGACGCGAATTGAACGTCCTGTTATTCGGGAATCCCGACCGCGTGGACGGTCTGGGGCGAGCGCTCGACTCCTTCACCCTCAGCACCCGGACCATCCGCGGCGACAGCCCGCCCGCGCGCAATCCGCGCCATTGGGCCTGTAGCGTCATCCTCGCCGACAGCGACCGCGATGTCGCCGATGGTCTGGCCGCCTTGCAGAATTTTGCGCCGGGCCGCCGCCCGGTCATTGTCGTGCATCCAAGTGCCCTGTCAGACAATGATGCGGTCGATTCCTGGATACGCGAGCCCACCCTTCCAGTGCAGATCGCGGCGCGGGTCCGCGCCCTCACCCGTCTGCATGCGATGGAAGAGGTGGCGAAGCGCCGCACGGCTGTCACCGCTCTGTATGGTGATCGTGGCCGCAATCTCGACCCGGTCGATCCAGCGCCTTGCGTCCTTTATGTTGGCGACGCCTCGCCGCGCTTCATGGCCTTGCAGCACATCCTCAAGGGCGCAGACGCGGAACTGGTTGGCGCTTTCTCATCCTATTCCGCCTTTGACTATCTGCATGAACGCCCATTCGATGCCGTCGTGCTCAATGCCACGGGCAAGCGCGATGTCGCTTTCACCATTTCCTCGGCGATGCGGCGCAATGCGCGGCTGTATCATACACCCGTGCTGCTGATGGGCGCCGATGATGATCCCGAAAATGCCGAAGAAGCCTATGCGCGCGGCGTCTCGGATATCATTGCGCCTGGCACGACCGATGAGGAAATGCATGGCCGGATCCTTGCCCTGGCCGCGGAACGCCGGCGGCGGCGGCGGGCAAAAGCCGCGCTGGAAGCCTGCCGCGAACCGCGTACTCTGGACATCGAGACCGGCCTGTTCCACGCCGCCTTTATCACCTCGCACCTGCAGGACCTGATCCACGCCGTCAGCCGCGACGAAATTTCACTGTCAGTCCTGGCACTTAAGGTGGTCTCGCCATTGTCCGATGACGGCGCCGATGCAAACGCGACGGAAAAGGCCAAGCGCCAATTCGCCGCCATGCTGCGCCATCTTCTGCGCACTGAAGATGCTGCGGCCCGGATCGGACCCGACACTTTCCTCGCCATTCTGCCCTTTACCGACACGGCGGGGATTGATTGCGTCGCCACACGCGTCGCCGCGATCGCCGATTGCACGGCCTTCGAGAGCGAGGATCCGTTACAGCCCTTCCGGCTCAGCGTGCTGTCAGCATCGGTCGAATTACGGCCGGACGAGGCCGCCGAAGCGCTGATCGACCGTGCCGTCGCTCAATTGCGGCGCAATGACCCACTGGCCGCGCTGGGCTAGCCGGCCGCCGCGCCCTGACTGGCGGCTCGCACCGCAAGATCGGCAAGCGGACTCATGGCCCGCTCGATGGCGCGCAGCCGGTCATCCGGCGCGTCCCATTCGGCCCGCAGAACCAGCTTGTGATCCGGACGAACCTTGAACAGGCCCTGGTTTTTCGAGATATGCTCGACCAGTCCGACGGGGTCGATGAATTTGTCGCCGCGGAAATGGATCACGGCGCCCTTCGGCCCGGCATCGACCTTTTCGACCCCGGCCCGCTTGCACAGCGTTTTCACCGCCACGACCCGCAACAGCGTCTCGACTTCTGACGGCAGGGGCCCGAAACGGTCAATCAGTTCCGCGGCAAAGCTCTCGCGATCGGTCTTGCTGTCGAGCGAGGACAGGCGGCGGTAGAGCTGCAGCCGGACATCGAGGTCTGAAACATAATAATCCGGAATCAGAACGGCACCGCCGGCATTGATTTGCGGCGTCCATTCGCCCTCATCATGCTCCTCGCCGCCCTCGCGCAATGAGGCCACGGCCTCCTCGAGCATGGACTGGTAGAGCTCCACCCCGACATCCTTGATATGGCCGGATTGTTCCTCGCCGAGCAGATTGCCGCCGCCACGCAGATCGAGATCGTGCGACGCCAGGGTGAAGCCGGCACCGAGCGCGTCGAGTGAGTGCAGGACTTTCAGCCGCTTCTCGGCTCCATCGGAAAGTTTCTGCCGTGCTGGCGTTGTCATATAGGCATAGGCGCGCGTCTTGGAACGCCCTACCCGGCCGCGCAGCTGGTAAAGCTGGGACAGGCCGAAACGGTCGGCGCGGTGGATGATCAGCGTATTCGCGGTCGGGATATCGATGCCGGACTCGATGATCGTCGTCGACAACAACACATCATACTGACCCTCGTAAAACGCCGTCATGATGTCTTCCAGCTGCGTCGCCGCCATCTGGCCATGCGCCGCCACGAAGGAGACTTCGGGCACGGATTCGCGCAGGAAGGTGATAATCTCCTCGAGATCGCTGATCCGCGGCACGACGAAGAAGGCCTGGCCGCCGCGATATTTCTCGCGCAGCAGGGCTTCGCGGATCGTGACCGTATCGAAGGGTGCGATATAGGTGCGCACGGCGAGGCGGTCGACCGGCGGCGTCGCGATGATGGACAGGTCGCGAATCCCGGTCAGGGCGAGCTGAAGCGTGCGCGGGATCGGCGTCGCGGTCAGGGTCAGCACGTGCACGTCGGCGCGCAATTCCTTGAGCCTCTCCTTGTGCTTGACCCCGAAATGCTGCTCCTCGTCGACGATCAGCAGGCCGAGATCGGCAAACTTCACCGTCTTGGCCAAAAGCGCATGCGTGCCGATCACGATCTCGACCTTGCCGTCGCGCAACTCATCCTTGGTCGCATTGGCCTGTTTGGTCCCGACCAGACGCGATAATTGCCGCACCTTGACCGGCCAGCCGCGGAAACGATCGACAAAGGTCTTGAAATGCTGACGCACGAGCAGCGTTGTCGGCGCCACCACCGCGACCTGGCGGCCGCTCATGGCGACGACAAAGGCTGCGCGCAGGGCGACTTCGGTCTTGCCGAAACCGACATCGCCGCAAATCAACCTGTCCATCGGGCGCCCGCGTGCCAGATCGCCGAGCACGTCCTCGACCGCATTGAGCTGGTCGTCGGTTTCGGCAAAGGGGAAGGCGGTGCAGAACTCGTCCCAGCTGCCATGTTCCGGCACAATCGGATCGGCGGTGCGGGCCAGGCGTTTGGCGGCGATCTTGATCAGCGCATCGGCCATGTCGCGCAAGCGCTTCTTGGCTTTCGCCTTGCGGGCCTGCCAGGCAACCCCGCCAAGCTTGTCGAGCTGGGCCGTATCGCTGTCGGCGCCATAGCGCGACAAAAGTTCGATATTCTCGACCGGGAGATAGAGCTTCGCGGCACCGGAATATTCCAGCTCGAGACAATCATGCGGCGCGTCCTGGACCGGCAGGGTTTTCAGGCCGATGAAACGGCCCAGCCCGTGATCGGCATGGATGACCAGATCGCCGGGCGACAAGGCTCCGGCCTCGACGATGATATCGGAGGATTTGCGCCGCCGGCGCGGCCGTGCCAGGCGGTCACCGAGAATGTCCTGCTCGGAGAGAATGGCGATGGTTTCGGTCTCGAAACCGCGCTCGACCGGCAGAATGGCGCGCAAGACGGTGTTCGGCGGAGCCTTCGCGACCTCGTCCCAGTGCTCGACGGCGATGATTTTGCCGACGCCATGATCATTGAGGACCGAAGCCAGACGATCGGACGCGCCTGCGCTCCATGAGGCGAGCACGACGCGCTTGCCCGATTTGACCAGCGCCTGGACATGGCGCGCCGCGGCATCGAAGACATTGGTGTTTTCTGCGGCCCGTTCGGCGGCGAAGATCCGCCCCTGCTTGCCACCGACATCAATGGTCTGCGGCCCGGCTTCGTTGAAAGCTGTAAAGCGGCGCACGGTCCGCCCGCTCAGGGTCTTGGCCCATTCGGCCTTGGCGAAATAGAGCTGGCTGGGCGGCAGGGCACGATAGGTCGGCGCCGACAGGCTGGACTGATGCGCGGTCTTGCTCGCTTCCTGGCGGGCATCGAAATAATCGGTGACCTGTTTGGCGCGCTCGGCAAAGGCATCATCGGCGAGATGATCAATCGCAATCAGGGCCGTAGCGGGCAGATAATCGAAGGGCGTCGACAGCGCGTCATGGAAAAGTGGCAGCCAGTGCTCGACCCCGGCCGGCCGCGCCCCGGCGCTGACCGCCTCATAGATCGGATCCCCGCCCTTGGCGGCACCGAAACTGCGCACGAAGGCAGCACGAAAATGCGAGATACTGGCTTCATCGAGCAGGACCTCACTGACTGGATTGAACTCGATCGCGGTCAACTGGCGCAGGGAACGCTGGGTTTCCGGATCGAAGGAGCGGATTGATTCCAGCGTGTCGCCGAAGAAATCCAGCCGCACCGGTTCCGGCGCGCCCGGCGGATAGACATCGATCACCCCGCCGCGCACGGCATAATCGCCCGGCTCCATCACTGTGGCCGCACGGGCATAGCCGTTGATGGTGAAATGCTGTTTGAGCATCTCGACATCAACACGATTGCCCGGCCGTGCGATGATCCCGGCCAGCGCCAGCACGTCTTTCGGCGGACAGCGCTGGGCCATGGCATTGACGGTGGTGACGATCAGGCAGGTGTCCGGCAAATCGCCCGAAGCGAGCCGCGCCAGGGTGGCCGCCCGGCGGGCCGCGACGCGAGGCGATGGCGAGATGCGGTCATAGGGCTGACAGTCCCAGGCCGGCAGGCGCAGGATTTCGAGACCCGGCGCAAAGAAATGCAGTTCCGAGACGAAGGCCGCCGCACGGCTGTCATCACGCGCAATGAAGACATTGACGCCGCGCCGCAGCCGCGCCGTATCGGCAAATACCAGCGCGTCGAGGCCTTCCGGAGCACCGCAAACGGTGGCGGGACCCTGAACCCGGGCAATCATCTCAATTTCGGACATATCGCCAGTCTTTGGGTCAGGAGGGCTTCGGTTCTGGTCGTTTTCGGTTCTTGCGGGCTTCAGATCTTGGGACCGTCGCCAAAGGCCGCGTCGCGATCGACACGGAAAGTCTTGAGGCCATCCATGACCGGCGTGTCGAATTCGGCCGGGGTCGGCGCGCTGCCGATCACCCAGCTGTAGATGTCGGCATCGAGCTGATCCAGCAGCTTGTCAAAATCAGCGACCTCGGATTCCGGCATCGTATCCAGCATCTGGTCGGCATAACGGCCCAGGATCAGGTCGGCTTCCTTGAAGCCGCGCCGCCAGGCCCGGATGCGCAGTTTCTTGCGGCGATTCTCGAGTGTTTCGGTCATGGTGGCGGATATAGTCGGTGAATGAGGCCGCGTCGACCAGTGGCAGATGCAGAAGTTGGCGCTAGAGTGCAAGACCATGCGACCCGAAATCCTCTTTCCCCTGTTCCAGGACGTCATCGCCCTGCCCGGTATTGGCCCGAGACTGGCCGCCCTGCTGGCGAAGGCGGCGGGACCACGCGTCAAGGATGTCCTGTTCCAGCTGCCCACCGGCCTCGTCGATCGCAGCCAGACGACCTCCATCGCCGAGGCGCCGGATGGCGAGATCACCACCCTCACCGCCAAGGTTGAGGAACACATTCCCAGCTCACGTCAGGGCAAGCCCTACAAGGTTCGTCTGTATGACGGCACCGCTTTCATGCACCTCGTCTATTTCCATTCCCGCCGGGAATATCTCGAGAAAATCCTCCCCGTCGGGGAAACGCGAATCGTCTCCGGCCGTGCCGAACGCTTCGGCGCAGAAATCCAGATGGTGCATCCCGATCTGGTGATGAGCGAGGAAGAGGCCGCCGACACCGCCCTGCTCGAGCCGGTCTACCCACTGACGGCCGGACTGACGGCCAAGGTGATGCGCAAATCCGCCGCCGGCGCGCTGAGCCTGCTGCCGGTCCTGCCCGAATGGCAGGATGAAGCCCTGTGCGATGAGCACGGCTGGCCCGATTTCAAGACGGCGATGACCGCAGCGCATCACCCGCAAACCGCCGCCGATCTGGAACCCCTGCATCCGGCGCGTGAACGCCTCGCCTTCGACGAGTTGCTGGCCCATCAACTGGCGCTGCAACTGGCCCGCGCACGGCGCAGGGCACTGCCCGGGCGCAGTCTGGGAGGCGATGGAGCGCAGGTCGAGGCTGTCCTCAGCCATGCCCCGTTCGAACCGACCCGCGCCCAGAGCCGGGCCTTTGCGGAGATCCGTGCCGACATGCTGGAGCCGGTGCGCATGACGCGCATGCTGCACGGCGATGTCGGCGCCGGCAAGACCTTCGTCGCCGCCCTCGCCGCCGCCCAGGCTGCCGAGTCCGGCTGCCAGACCGCGATCATGGCGCCAACAGAAATCCTCGCCCGCCAGCACGCCAAGACGCTGACCGCCCTGCTCGGGCCTGCCGGTTTGCGCGTGGCCATCCTCACCGGGCGCGACAAGGGCAAGGCCCGCACGGAAATCCTCGAACAGATGCGGACCGGTGCGGTCGATGTCGTCTGCGGCACCCATGCCCTGTTCCAGGACGCGGTCGAGTTTGCCGATCTCGCCCTGGTCGTGATCGATGAGCAGCATCGCTTTGGCGTCTCCGACCGTATGCGCCTGACCGCCAAGGGGCACCGTCCCGACACGCTGGTGATGACCGCAACCCCGATCCCGCGCACGCTGGCGCTGGCCGTGCATGGTGATCTCGATGTCTCCAGGCTCGATGAAAAACCGGCCGGCCGCATCCCGCCCGACACGCGCCTGGTGCCGATGGAGCGGCTCGACGATGTCGTGGAAGGCGTGCGCCGCGCCATCGCCAAGGGCGACCGGGTCTATTGGGTCTGCCCGCTGGTCGAGGAGTCTGAGGTCTCTGAACTCTCCGCCGCCGAGGATCGTTGGCGGCATCTGCGCGCGGCACTGGGTGATGAGCGCGTCGGACTGATCCATGGCCGGATGAAAGCCACCGAGAAAGAGAGCGTCGCCCTCGCCTTCCGCGAAGGCCAGATGGATGTGCTCGTGGCGACAACCGTGATCGAGGTCGGCGTCGATGCGCCCGATGCGACGGTGATGATTATCGAGCACGCCGAGCGTTTCGGCCTGGCGCAATTGCACCAGTTACGTGGCCGGGTCGGGCGCGGTGAAAAACCCTCCTCCTGCCTGCTGCTATACAAGGGTCCGATCGGGGAAACCGCCAAGGCGCGTCTGGAAATGATGCGCGAAACCGATGACGGTTTCATCATCGCCGAGGAGGACTGGCGCCTGCGCGGGGCCGGCGATCCGCTCGGCCTGCGCCAGAGCGGCCTGCCCGATTTCGCCCTGGCGCAGCTGGAGGCGCATGGGCACCTCATCGCCCTGGCCAATGACACCGCCAAACTGGCCGTTCACCGCGATGCCGAACTGACGACACCGCGCGGCGACGCCCTGCGTACCCTGCTCTACCTGTTCGAGCAGGATCGCGGCATCAGACTGCTCAAATCCGGTTAGGGGGCGGCATTGGGCGCAGCCGTCACGTCAGGCGGCAGGTTGTCGCGAACCGTCTTGGGCAGTTTGTCAGCCGTGACCATACCGAAGGAAATGATCAGCTTGGCGGCCTCCTCGACGGACATGTCGACATGGATGGTGTTGGCGCGCGGCGTATAGAGCAGGAAGCCCGAGGTCGGATTGGGCGTGGTCGGCACGAAGAGCCCGATCACATCATCTCCGATCACCTCCTGCATCGCGCCGCGCCCTTCGGCCGAGACGAAGGCGACCACATATAGGCCCTTCATCGGGTATTCGATCAGCACGACTTCCTTGAAGGAATTGGTCTTGCCGGAGAAGACCGTTTCGACGATCTGCTTGAGCGCGCCATAGACATGGCGCACCAGCGGCACGCCATCAACCAGGCGCTCGCCCACCGAGATCAGGGTGCGGCCGAACAGATTGGCCGCCAGTGCACCGACCATGGTCAGCAGGACCACAGCGATCACCACTCCCAGGCCGGGAATGGTGTAATCGCCCGGCAGATAATTTTCCGGATTATACCGCGCCGGGATCAGCGGCTTGACGACATTGTCGACGAAACCGACAAAACTGATGATCAGGAAGAGCGTGACACCGAGCGGGGTCGCAATGGCGATCCCGGTCAGAAAACTGTTGCGAAGCCATCGAAACATTGTGTTCGTGCACCCAATCTGCGCGGTTCACGCGCCCGGCCGCCCTGCCCTCAGACCGGGTTACAATACGTGAAGCCCCCGACCGCGCCAACCGGTTGCACACAAGCAAGGAGCCGGGGATGATAGGGTCCGGTTTCGATGGAGTTATTGTGAGCGTGAACCTTATCGCCCGACACGCCTTCCTGTGGGTCTGTCTCGCCCTGGCCGCACTCCTGCTTGCCGCTGGCTGGGTTTTGCGTGACCAGGTCTATCGCACCTTCCAGGACCCGGGCGTTCCGTTTCAGACCTATTCCCCGCCCGCCGGTGCCGATTACGCCGAGGCCGAGGGCTGGTATGCCCGTGAGGGGTTCAACAATGCCGATGAACCCGCGGTTTTCTTCGTCCATCCGACTACTTATTCCGGCGGCGCCAACTGGAATGGCCAGCTGGACAAACCCAGCTCGGTCGAAGCCGTCACCCAGGTGGTCCTGCCCAATTACGCAGCCCCTTTCGCCAATGCCGGCGCGCTCTATGCCCCGCGCTACCGGCAGGCCTCGCTATATGCCTTCATGAATAATCGCGAGGACAGTCTGCGCGCCCGCCTGTTTGCCTATGACGACATCCAGCGCGCATTCGACGCCTTTGCAGCGCAAATCGGCGAGACGCGCCCCATCATCCTGGCCGGCTATGGCCAGGGCGGGCTGGACGTGCTCGGCCTGTTGCTCGACCGGATGGCCACGAATGACGCACTTCTGACCCGCCTGGTCGCGGCCTATGTGATCGAATCCCCGGTGCCACTGGACCTCTTCGCAGGCCCGCTGCAGGCCATCCCGCCCTGCGTCACACCGGAGGATGTGCGCTGTGTCTACGCCTTCACCTCGGCGATGGCGTCCGAAGAGGGCCGGATCCATATCATCACCGAACGCGCGATGAGCTGGACGCCCGACGGCCGGCTCGATTTTGTCGATGGGCGTGGCCTGCTCTGCGTCAATCCGCTCCTGTCGGCCGTGAGCAATGAATACGCGTCGGCGCGCCAGCACCGCGGCGGCGTGGCCGCAGAGGGGCTCGACCCTGATGCCGTTCCCGCGCCTATCCCGGCCCAGACCGGAGCACAATGCGCCGATGGTGTGCTCTTCTTCGAACAGCCGCGTTCGCGCGCCCTGCATCGTCCACGCCGCCTGGTCGAGGATTACCGCTTGCCGCCCTTCAACCTGTTCTACGAGGATCTGCGCTTCGACGTCGCCCGCAGGAGTTTGAATCTGGCCACGATCCTACAGGATGAACGCCAGTGGGCGCCCGCCTTCGATGCGCCAGAGGCGATCGAGGACGCGCCCGTGGTCGCCATTCCGGACCGCCGCCGCTTCTGACAGTTGTGAACTAGACACGCTTGGCGATGGCGTCGAATTCCAGCAGAGTATTCAGCAGGCCTTCAAACTCATTCAAGGGCACCATATTCGGGCCATCCGAAGGCGCATTGTCCGGATCAGGATGGGTTTCCATGAAGACGGCGGCGACCCCTATGGAGACGGCCGCACGCGCTAGGGTCGGCACGAATTCGCGTTGTCCGCCCGAAGTCGTGCCCTGACCGCCCGGCTGCTGCACCGAATGGGTGGCATCAAATACGACCGGGGCGCCAAAGCTCGCCATGATCGGCAGGGACCGCATATCGCTGACCAGGGTATTGTAGCCAAAACTGGCGCCGCGTTCACAGGCCATCACATTGGGATTGCCGGCGCCGGCGATTTTCTCGAGCACATTCTTCATGTCCCAGGGCGCCAGGAACTGGCCCTTTTTGACATTGATCACCTTGCCGGTCCGGGCGGCAGCGACGAGAAGGTCGGTCTGGCGGCACAGAAAGGCCGGAATTTGCAGCACATCGACGGCCTGGGCCGCGATCGCGGCATGCTCGGCGGTGTGAATATCTGTCAGCACCGGCAGGCCGATGCTTTCGCGGATCTCGGCAAACACCGGCAATGATGCTTCAAGCCCCATGCCGCGCTGGCTATTGACGCTGGTGCGGTTGGCCTTGTCGAAGGAGGTCTTGTAGATCAGGCCGATGCCGAGCCGGTCGGAGATGGCGCGCAATTCGGAAGCGACTTCCAGACCGTGCTGGCGGCTTTCCAGCTGGCAGGGGCCGGCGATGATGGTGAGCTTGCGGGCATTGCCGATCTCGATCGGATCGCGGCCGGGCCTGGGCAGGGAGATGACGGCATTAAGCTGGCTCACGAAGATATCCTCTTGAAGCGTGCGACCGGCCCTGGTGCGGCCGATGTCATTGATGGCGTTCGCCACTGATCCGGTATCTGGTGTGGCGCGTACCAAGTTCAACCCGTTATCTGTCCACAGGGCTTCCATGGCAACCATTTCCGCCACCGACGCAGCGCTCGTCTGGTTTCGCCGCGACCTGCGCCTCGCCGATAATCCCGCGCTGCACGCCGCCGTCCAGACGGGCCGGCCGCTCATCCTGGTCTTCATCGACCAGCGCGACCGCGCCCTGGGCAGCGCTCCCGGTGAGGCGGCAGACTGGTGGCTGCAGGGCTCCCTGACCCGCCTGGCGCAGGACATGGCGCGCCGGGGCGGACAATTGACGCTGCTGCGCGGCGACCCGGCAGAACTCATCCCGGAGCTCGCGCGCCAACACGGTGTCGCCGAGGCGTTCTGGAATCACTCCGGCGAACCTGACATCAATGCCCGCGACCGTGTGATCGCCGCTTCGCTTCAGGGTGCCGGTACCCAGCCGCATGCCCTTGCGGGCACAAACTTGATTAACCCCCTCGCCCTTCTGACCGGCGCCGGAACGCCCTATCGGGTGTTCGGTGCGTTCTGGCGCGCCGCGCTGCGCGATCTTGCGCCCGGGACAGCGCTGCCCGCCCCCGAGCGTCTACCAATGGCGGCCGGCCAGCCAGCGGGTGCGGCGCTGAGGGATTGGGTCCTGCGTCCGTCGAATCCCGACTGGGCCTGCGGCCTTGATGCTGAGTGGCGGCCAGGCGAAGCGGGCGCCGCAGACCGGCTGGACCGATTTCTCGCGGACGCCCTGCACGACTACGCCGATGGCCGCGACCGGCCGGACAAGCCCGGCACCTCCATGCTCTCACCGCATCTGGGCTTCGGGGAAATTTCCCCGCGACAGATCTGGCACAGCGTGCAGACGCAACTCGCATCGGGCACCGGATTCCAGGCCGGCGAGCGCTTTCTGGCCGAAATCGGCTGGCGCGAATTTGCCTATTATCTCCTGTACCATTTCGACGATTTGCGGACGGCAAATTTCAACCGGGAATTCGATCATTTCCCCTGGCGCCGGGATGCCGCAGGCCTGGCGGCCTGGAAAAGCGGACAGACCGGGATTCCGATGGTCGATGCGGGCATGCGGCAATTGTGGGCCACGGGCTGGATGCATAACCGGGTGCGGATGGTGTGCGCCTCCTTCCTGGTGAAGCATTTGCGCTGCGACTGGCGTGACGGCATGGCCTGGTTTGAACACACACTGGTCGATGCCGACCGCGCCGTGAACGCCGCCAGCTGGCAATGGGTGGCCGGCTCCGGCGCCGATGCGGCACCCTATTTCCGTATCTTCAACCCGATCCGCCAGGGCGAACGCTTCGACCCGGAAGGCCGCTATGTGCAGAAGTGGGTTCCGGAACTGGCCGCGCTGCCGGTGCGCTGGATTCATCAACCCTGGAAAGCGCCGGCCGAAATCCGTCAGTCGGCCGGTCTGAAGCTGGGGGCCGGTTATCCATTCCCGATCTGCGACCTGGCGACCGGCCGCGATGCGGCCTTGTCGGCCTATAAGGAGATGAAAGAGGGCAGTGCCAACGCGCCGTCAGCCTAAAATGATCAGCCTAGAGCAATACGTAGCGGACCGACTGCCCGTCGACTTCAAACTCGCACCCGATCCATTCGCCGTCCTCATCATACCAGAGATCGACGCTCAGACTTCCGGTCATCCGGACACCGCGCGCCGCGACCGCGCCACGGCTGGTGAAGATTTCCCGGCGGCCCAGTTCGGTGATCGTGACGGCCATCGGCTCGCCGGTTTCTGTGTTGAGGATTTGCTCCGTACCCGCCTCATAGCCCCGCCAATGGCTTGACGGGATCAGGTTGGCAAAGGCGCTGCCGCGGTCCAGATCAATCGTGTACTCGCGGCCATTTCTCAATGTATTGCCGGCAAGCGAGATCAGATCATCGCCATCCCAGGCTTCCTCGATGCTTTGTTCATAGCGGAACACAGTCAGCGGACCGAACCGGACTGTCAGCTCGATCTCGGTATCAACCCGGAGCTCCCCGGAAGGCGAGCGCGTGAAACTGACGCGATGCTCACCGAACGGGGTCCCATTGCGCAGCACCTGGAAATGGATGTCCGCCGGCTCCGGCAGGTCCGCTGCATACGCTGTGTCGACGGCGAACATGGCAGCGCAAAAGCCTGCTATCGTGAAGACTTCCAAGATTGATCTCATTGCTGGTTTACGCAGCCCCCGCGCGGCCGGATCACAATCGCCATTGATAGCCCTTCGCGTCAGGCTGCACGCGCCGCAAGAGGATACACGAAAGGGCAGACGCCAGGATTGGAACGCGCGCCAACTCCGGCGCGACCCGCCGGCCCGCATCCGTGTGACAGTATTGCGAAATCAAGGTTCCCGTTACCATCCAAAGCTCTATAATATCCTTCAAAGCTCTATACCCAGATTTCCGAAACGAAAAGGGGCTGCCAGTGCCCGCATGGCTCGCCACATGACCGACCCGCTTATTACTGCCACCGAGGCCCTGACCCGCCTGGGTCAGCCCGGTACAATTTTCATCGACGCCAGCTGGACTTATGATGGCGGACCGGTGGTTGAGAGCGAGGGTTTCATTCCCGGCGCACTGGCCTTCGATATCGATACCGTCAAGGACAAGCGCTCCTCCCTGCCGCACATGCTGCCCGAGCCGGACGTTTTCGCGCGCCATGTCGAGACGCTGGGCATCGGCAATGATAGCGAGCTGATCGTCTATGACCGCATCGGTCTGTTCAGTTCGCCGCGGGTCTGGTGGACCTTCCGGGTGATGGGGCATGACAATGTCCGCGTCATGGCCGGCGGCCTGCCCGCCTGGATCGCCGCCGGTGGTCCGATCGAGGATCAGCCTGGCGCCGCGGCCGAGGAGCCCGGCGTCTACACACCCAGCTATCGCCGTGAACTCGTCGCCACCGTCACGGATGTGAAAATCGCCAGCCGCAATGCCTCGCATCAAATTCTCGATGCGCGCTCGCTCAGCCGTTTTGCCGGGCTGGAACCGGAGCGCCGCGCCGGGATGCGTAGTGGCCACATCCCGGGCTCGACCAGCCTGCCCTATGAAAACCTGTTCGATGACGACAATAACCTGCTCGAGATCGATGAGGACCTTGCCTATGATATCGGCCTGGATCCGGACCTGCCCGTGATCGCCAGCTGCGGTTCCGGCGTCACCGCCTGTATCGTCGCCCTGGCGCTGGAACGCGCCGGACGCACCTCGGCAGTCTATGACGGTTCCTGGTCGGAATGGGGTTCGCGCACGGACACACCGATCGTCAAGGGCGGCGGGCGCAGACCACGATGAAGGACGAGACCCGGCTCACCCGTCTGGGGCGTCCCCATGACAAGCGCGGCCTGGTCAATCCCGGCGTCGAGCGCGGCTCGACGATTCTCGCGCCCTCGGCGGCACAACTCTATGATTTCCCGCCGGGCATGCCGCATTATGGCCGCGTCGGCCTGGAAACCCAGAGCGCCCTGCGCGAGGCGCTGAGCGGGCTGCAGGGCGGCGCCGGCTGCGCCCTCACCTCTTCGGGCCTGCTGGCCAATACGCTTGCCATTATGACCGTGGTCGAAGCCGGCGGCACGGTACTGGCAGCCGATTGCATTTACGGACCGGTGCGCAGCTTCCTGCTCAACACGCTGCCGCGCTATGGCGTCACGGCGCAATTCTTCGCGCCGCGCATGGGCGCGGAAATCAGCGATCTGATCACCTCGGATACCCAGGCCATCCTGCTGGAATCGCCTGGCTCCCTGACCATGGAATTGCAGGACATCCCGGCGATTGCCAAACTGGCCCGGGACAAGGGCGTCGCCACGATTATTGATGATACCTGGTCGGCCGGACTGACGATGAAACCGCTCGCCCTGGGCGTCGACCTCGCTGCCCAGTCGCTGACCAAATATGTCGGTGGCCATTCCGACCTGTTGATGGGTGCGGTGATCGCGCGCGACGCAGCCATGGCCCAGCGCCTGCAGACGACCGAGCGCGCCTTTGGCATTCACACCGCGCCTGACGACGCCTATCTGGCCCTGCGCGGTTTCCGCTCCATGGCGCTGCGCATGCAGCGCAGCGAGGCGACCAGCCTCATCCTCGCCGACTGGCTCGCGGCGCGTCCCGAAACCGGCGCCATCCGTCACCCGGTGCGCACCGACCATCCCGATCACGCGATCTTCAAACGCGATTTCACTGGCGGCTGCGGCCTGTTCGCGGTGGAATTTCCGGGCTGGGACGTGGCGACGAGCGAACGCTTCCTCGATGCGCTGGATATTTTCGGCCTCGGTTTTTCCTGGGGCGGCTATGAAAGCCTCGCCATTCATTGCGACCCGCAACTCAAGCGCAGCGCAACCGCGCACAGGCATGAGGGTGCGCTGATCCGCTTATCCTGCGGTCTGGAAGCGCCGGAGGATTTGATGGCCGATCTCGAGAAGGGATTTGCCGCGGTGGGTTGAGACTTGCGGCCGATAACTGAGCCGGCCGGGCCTCGGGCATGACCGGTTTATTCACCCCGCATCGGGGCAGCGGCCCCCTGGCTGTGCCTCACTCCATCGCCGCGCCACAGGCGGCGCAGACGCCATAATCGTCAGACACCGGGTGCGCAATTCGAAATTCGCCGGGCATCCACAGCGCTTCTGTGTCGATGGGGCTGGTCTGGACTTCACGCCACCGCTCGCCGATGAATGGCAACACCGGTCCGCTCTGCTTATTTTCAACCCGGAGCATATGGGCATTGAGCCTTTCCACCCGCCGGGCCAGACTGATCGCCTGCAGGAATGCGGGCGTCCGATATGCGGAAAATGGTTGGGTCCTGCCACCAGGAACACTCTTTTTTCCCTTTACCGTGGGCCTTTATCGGTCGGTCGGCAGGCACAAGCGCCGCGAGCGCTCGCCGTCTCAGGGGCGTCAGCTGCCATCCCTGCTCGCGGCAACGCGCCCCGGCGAGGCAGACGACGCCACTCCCCCTCACCGTCCCCTCGCCCATCATCTTTCACCCTGCATTTTCCGCCTCGGCCGGCCTTGACGAGGACGATGTTATAACGTTTCTTTGATGTGTTACACTATAACATTCCAACAAGGACTGACGTCATAACAAGACACTGGTTGAGCACCGCTTCTGGCGTGGCCCTTGCCGCCGCAATCGCGACAAGCGTAGCCGCACAGGACAATCCCGCCACAGACGACGTGATCGTTGTTACCGGCACAGCGATCGAGGCCCTGAGCGGAGAGACCCTGCAGTCAGTCGATGTCATCACCTTGGACGATATCGTGGACTCCTTTGACGGCTCGCTTGGTGCGTCGCTTGCGGCCCTGCCCGGCATTTCAACGACATCCTTCGGACCGGCAGTCGGACGTCCGATCATTCGCGGGCTGGGCGGCGATCGCGTGCGCATTCTCAACAATGGCGTCGGGCTGGTCGATGCCTCCGGCGTCAGCGTGGATCACGCCAGCACCACCGAAGTCCTCGATGCGGAACAAATCATCATCCTGCGCGGGCCCGCGGCGATCGCCTATGGCGGTGGCGCGATCGGCGGTGTGATCAATGTGATCGACGGGCGCATTCCGACCCGCCCCGTCGACGGTCTGTTCGACGGCCAGGTCTATACCGGGATGTCCTCGGTTGACAGCGGACACCAGGAAGCAGCGCGGATCCGCACCGGCGCCGGCCCCTTCGTCTTCCAGCTTGAGGCCTCGCATCGCGAAGCGGATGATTTCGACATTCCGGGCTATGCGGAATCGGCGCGGCTGCGCGCCCTTGAGGAAGCTGAACACGAGGAGGAGCACGAGGCGGAGGGACATGAGCACGAGGAGGAGGAGGAAGTCCGCGGCACTGTTCCGAATTCCGGGCTGACCTTCGACACAATCGGTGCCGGCGCCTCGCTGATCGGTGACTGGGGCTTCCTGGGCATATCGGTGCGCAGTTACGATGCCGAATACGGCCTGCCAGCCCATGAACACCATCCCGAAGAGGACGAACACGACGAGGACGAGGACGGGCACGAGGACGAAGAAGGCGATCCGATGATCGTGATGGAACAGACGCGCTGGGACATTCGCGGCCAGTTCAACTTCGATCTGGGTCCATTCGATCACCTCGATATCTCATCGGGCATTGCGGACTATCAACATGTCGAGCTTGAACCGGATGGCGAAATCGGGACGCTGTTCGAAAGCGAGGGCTGGGAAGCGCGTGCGGCCCTCGTGAATGGCGGGGGAGACAGCCGGTGGAACGGGTCTGTGGGCATACAGATGCTGCAAACCGACCTGTCCGCCTCCGGCGAAGAGGCCTTCATACCGCCCGTGACGACTGAAGATATCGGCCTGTTCGCTGCCCAGCGCTATGACCTCGACAGCTACGGATTCGATCTGGGTGCGCGGGTGGAACGCCGCGAACTGGATACCGCAACAGGACCGGACCGCCGTTTCGACACGGTCAGCCTGGCAGCCGGTACGTTTTGGCGGCCCGCCAACGGCCTGTTTCTTGGCGTCTCGCTGGCGCGGACCGAGCGGGCACCAACCGATGCGGAACTGTATTCGGATGGACTGCATGCTGCGACTGGCACGGTCGAGACCGGCAATTCGAGCCTCGGCAAGGAAACCGGCTGGGCGCTCGATGGCACATTCCGCTGGAGCGGCGACGGCTGGCGCGTGGAGACGGGCGCCTTCTATTCGCACTTCAGCGATTTCATCTACCTGGCCCCGACCGGCCTGGAAGATCCCGTCGAGGAAGCTCCGGTCTATCGCTATCTGCAGGACGATGCCACGCTGTGGGGCGGCGAGGTCTATGTCGAACATGACCTCGCGGAACTCGGACCCTGGGCCCTGGTGGGCGATTTCACCCTGGAATATGTCCAGGGCGAAACAGACAGTTTCGGCAATCTTCCCCGCATGCCTCCGCTCTCCACCACGATCGGTGCGGAATTGCAGCGTGACATCGTCGATCTGCGCGGTGAAATCGTCTGGGCGGCCGACCAGGATGACATTGCCAACTCCGAATTGCCGACGGATGGCTACACCATGGTCAACCTGTCCGCAGTGGCCCGTCCATTCGGGTCAGACACCCGGCTGATCCTTGAGGCGCGCAATATTACCGACGAGGAGGGTCGTCTGCACACCTCGCAATTGAAGGACACGATCCCGCTCCCGGGACGCTCTTTCCGGATTGCCATCCTCCAACGTTTCTGACGGCATGCCGGTGCTCGCTCGCGCCAGCCAGGGCGAGCGAGCACCGGTGCCATCGCCGGCCTCGGCGCCAAGGCCGGGCACGCTGAAATGATCTGTGAAATGGTGCCCCCGACAGGAATCGAACCTGTAACCGTCCGCTTAGAAGGCGGGTGCTCTATCCGGTTGAGCTACGGAGGCGACGCGACCGGCGGCCCGTACGGTCAGTGCGACCAGGGCTGTTTGCGGTTGGTGGCGAAATTGTCGGAATAGGATTTGACGTAGCGTCTGGCTTTGTGCGGCGTCGTAACCTGATACGGGATACCCTGCTGGCGTGCATAGGCGACGGCCGCTTCCTTGCTGTCAAAGCTCAGGCGGATCTGGGCGCGCATATCCGTACTTGAGGTCCAGCCCATCAGCGGATCCGGACGCTCGGCCATTTCAGGGGTGAATTCGAGAAACCAGTGTTTGGAGAGAGCCCGGCCCGATTGCATCGCATTGCGGGCTGGCTGGTAAATCTTCGCAAACATGCGGTTCTCCCCATCATGCTGCGGCCCTGCCTGTTGCGGGCCTTGAAAATGGTCGGGGCGGCAAGATTCGAACTTGCGACCCTCTGGTCCCAAACCAGATGCGCTACCAGGCTGCGCTACGCCCCGAGAGCGCCCTTATGAAAGCGCTTTTGCAGTTAGGCAAGTCTACTGAGCTTCTGAAGGCGATTCAGGTGCAGCAGATGCCTCATCAAGTGTGGATTCAAGCGGCTCGACAACTGCTGTATCAAGCTCGAGCGAACCGAAGGCTTCATCGCGCAAAATCGCGCCGGGACGAATTCCCAGCTCGGCTGCCCGGCCGCCGGCGATTTCAAGCACCGCAGCGACGTCGAAATCTGACACCAGACTGCGATGTGAACCCGGTTGGGCATTGGCGATCAGTTTGACGATGGTGCCATCTTCACGAATGAAGAGGAGGTCGAGACTGACCAGCGTGTTCTCCATCCACATCACGGCACGGCGCGGCGGCAAATAGACAAACAGCATCGCCGAATCAGGATCGACCTGTTCGCGCCCCATCAGGCCGCGCGCCAGCTGTTCCGGCGTCGTCGCGATCTCGGCCATGAAGACGTGCTGCGCCGAGCCGGTATCAATGGTCAGGGGTTCAGGTCCGCCAAATTCGATCGGCGGCAGGGCCGGTCCGGCGTCAGCCACCGGATTTGCGGTATCAGGCGTTTCAGCCGGCACGGAATCGTCCTGCGCCCAAGCGGGCGCGGCGAAGATCAGGGCGAAGATCAGGGCGAAGATCAGGATCAGGTGTTTCATGGT
>TARA_R110000744_G_scaffold1843_9_pt1 | contig 67468 bp, 66 predicted proteins | sample TARA_R110000744 | Tara Oceans TARA_R110000744 (sample SAMEA4398083) | marine metagenome | biome: Polar Biome; feature: [DCM] deep chlorophyll maximum layer (ENVO:01000326); material: water (ENVO:00002006), including particulate matter (ENVO:01000060) such as... | depth 36 m | reverse complement strand
CTGGCGAGGGCCCGCCGGCCCAAGGCCGCCTGGGCGCAACAGGACCGTTGGGCCCTGCGCGGAACCCTGACCCTGGCCCTGCTGGTCTCCTGGTTCATGGCCGGACCAGCCGCGCAGGACCGTCTCGGTGAAGCCTTCAGCCTCGCCCCGATCCAGGTCGGCGGGCTCGATGTCAGCGTCGATGCCTGGATCGACCCGCCCGCCTATACCGGCCGCGCTCCGATTTTCCTGTCTTCAGAAACCCGCACGGTGGAAGTTCCGGCGGGATCGAATTTCATCGCCCGTATCGCTGGCAGCCGCCGCGCGCCGGTGTTGACGCGCCGCGATGGCGCCGGATCGGAACGCGCCACCGCCAGCGCCATCGGGGACAGCGTCTGGGATAGCCGCCTGACGATTGCCGACGACGCGACCATCCGCCTTGCCGCCGGCCCGACGCGCCAGAACTGGACCCTGACCGTCATCCCCGACCGCGCGCCGACTGTGCGCCTGCTCGCTGTTCCCGACGCCAATTCGAGCGGCGAGCTCGACCTGCAATTCTCCGTCGTCGACGATTATGGCGCGACCGCCTATGCGCTGGAATTACAGCCCGAGACCGATCCCGACGCGCCCTGGGAACGCATTGAGATCACGCCGGCCGGCATCACCAATCTCGACACGGAGAACGGTGTGCGCACCCTGCTGGAAACCGCACAGCACAGACTGGCGGGCAGCCGGGTGACGATCCGCATCGCCGCTGATGATGCCGGCGGCAATACCGGCCGCTCGCCGGAACTGGGGATCACGCTGCCGTCGCGGGTATTCCTCGATGCGCTCGCCCGCGCCGTCGCAGAACAGCGCCGCAATGTCCTCATGGCCGACCAAGCCTATGCGCCATTGTCGGTCCGGCCAGTCCTCTATGCCGAGGATGTCGCGCCGGGCATGGCCTATCTCGCCGACGAGCCGGAACGCCGCATCGAGCGCGCGCCGGAAGGCCTGCAATTTGCCGCCCGTGCACTTGATGCCATCACCGACACACCGGCGCGTTTCTTCGATGATGCCGTGGTCTATCTCGGCCTGCGCACCAGCGTGCAGCGACTGCGGCGCTCACGCCAGCAGGCCGACCTGGCCGGGCTGGAAGCCGATCTGTGGCAGATCGCCCTGCGAGCCGAGCTCGGCTCGCTGGCCGATGCGGAAGCCGCCCTGCGCGCAGCCGAGCGCGCCCTGATGGAAGCCCTCGCGCGCGGCGCCGATGAGACCGAGCTGGCCGCGCTGTTCGATGCCTTCCAGGAGGCAATGGATAATTACATGGCGGCAATGGCTGCCGAGGCCGCACGCAATGGCGAGAGCGCCGAGTCCGAAGGTCAGTCGCTCGACACCTCGGCGCTACAGGAAATGCTCGATGCCTTGCGTGAAGCCGCCGAGCTCGGCGACACGGCCGACGCGCGTCAGGCGCTGCAGCAATTGAGCGAATTGCTGCGCAATATGCAGATGCAGATGGGACAGGGCTCCGGTGAAGGTGAGCCCAGCGATCCGATCTCCGAAGCCATCCAGGAAGCCCTCGAAGAACTGGGCGATGTGATCGGCAGCCAGCGTGACCTGCAGGACCAGACCTTCGGACTTGGCCAGGAGCAGGAATCCGGTGGCCCCTCGCAGCCGCAATCAGGTGGGCAGAGCGGTCAACAGGATGGCAATATGCCGCAAAGCCTGGCCGAGAACCAGAATGGTGGCGGTGCCAGCGCGCAATCACTCGGCGCCATGCAGGACGCGCTGGCGCAACAACTTGGGCAGGCGCAGCAAGCCTTGCCCGATGGCGGCAGCGAATCGCTTGCCCAGGCCGGCGAGTCGATGCGCGCAGCAGCCGATGCGCTCGGTGAGGGCGATGCCGCCGCAGCCCTTGAGGCCCAGGATGAGGCGCTGGCCGGGCTTCGCGCCGGGGCTGAGCAATTGGCCGCGGAATTGCTCGAGCGCATGCAGGACGCCCAGGGCGAGGCTGGCGAAGGCGATCAGGAACGCGACCCGCTGGGCCGTCCGTCCGAAGGCGCCTTTGCCGACGGCAGCGGCGTCGAGATTCCTGAGGAAATGGCCCGGGCCCGCGCACGCAGCATTCTTGAGGAATTGCGCCGCCGTGCCGCCGAAGCCGGCCGCCCGCAGGACGAGCTCGACTATATCGAACGCCTGCTCGACCGCTTCTAGCGTCAGCGGCCTCAATTCAAAGGAAGATCAGTGGTGACCGGAATCCGGCTCCGGCGCGTGGTCGGGAGCTGGAGCGGTATGGGTATCATTGGCGACGGTGTGTTCCGGTGCGTGCTCGGCAGCGTGTGCGGCTTGCGGTGTCACCCCGTGGACCGGGAGGGCCTCCGCGACCAGAACAACCTCGACCTGGGCCGAGGCGGGTGGCGGATCACTGACCACGGTTCGGAAATCGCGCACCTGGCCGGCCGGGACCGCGGCACCTTGCAGACCAATACTCCATTCCAGCAGTGACTCGCTGTTTTCGTCCCGCAGTATGGCGCGCAAGGCGGGCACGGCCCGCGAACGGCGGTCGAGATTACTGATCGTGCCTTCAATCACCAGCAGCGGCACGCCATGGGCATTGTCGCGGGTGACCGTAAGCTCGCCGACTGTGAAGCCATAGGGATTCACTTCGGCGCCCATCGCGGCATAGGCCGAGGAGGCCCGTGGCCAAAGGGTGACAATATCGACCCGGAAAATCCAGGACACGGTGAGCAACAGGGCGCAGGCAATGGCAAGACCGCCCCAGGCCCCGCCAGCGACGGCCGCCGACATGGTCCGGCGTTTCTTGGCCTGACGCTCACGGAAGGCTGTGTGCGGTTTGCTCTCGGCCGCGGGCTCGGCTTCTGGGGGTGCTGGTTGCAGTGTCGGCAGATCCGAGGGATCCTCGGCTTCGGCGGTCCAGACATGGGCGCAGGACGCGCAGCGCACGCGACGGCCATTCAGGCCAATCGCATGCGGATCGGCGCGATACCGCGTAGAACATGAAGGGCAGCTGAGTACTATGCTCATCTGAGTCGCCTACGCCTTATCCGGTTCATCCGCGCCCATGGAGACATTCCATCGACCCGAGCCTTGCACAATCGCCCAACAGCGCCGCAGAACCGGTAATCCGCTTCGACAATGTCGGAATGCGGTACGGGCACGGTCCCGAAGTGCTGCGTGATCTCTCATTTGATTTACCACGTGGTTCTTTCCAATTCCTCACCGGACCGTCCGGTGCCGGCAAGACATCGCTTTTGCGGCTGATCTATCTGGCGGCCAAGCCATCGAGCGGGCGGATTTCCTATTTCGGACGCGATGCGGCAGAGCTGACGCGCAAGGAAATGCCGCTGCTGCGGCGGCGCATCGGTGTGGTCTTCCAGGAGTTCCGGTTACTGAATCATCTCAGCGTGTTCGACAATGTCGCCCTGCCCTTGCGCATCGCCGGGCGGCGGCGCGCCGACTATGCCGAAGACGTCGCCGAATTGCTGGCATGGGTCGGACTGGGCGAGAAGATGGATGTCGTGCCCGCCACACTCTCAGGCGGTGAACAACAGCGTGTCGCGATCGCTCGCGCGGTGGTCGGACAGCCGGAAATCCTGATTGCCGACGAACCGACGGGCAATGTCGATCCGGAAATGGGCATGCGCCTGCTCCGCTTGTTCGCCGAACTCAACAAGTTGGGAACCACGATCATCATCGCCACCCATGACCTCTCCCTGGTGCGCATGCTCGACGCCCCGGTCATGTCGCTGTCGAACGGGCATCTGCATATCCGCGCGCCGCGCAGCCAGCGCCAGGCGCAGGCCAATGCTGAAGCCGGGGCCGAGGCGGGCGACATCGCAGACATGGCCCAGAATGATTCGGCGACGGAGCCCCGTGATGAGTAACCGGGTTCCGCCACCACCGTCCGGAGGCTCAGGCGCCCTCCTGCCCCCCGATGCCGGGCGTGACCGGCCGCTCTTCGTGGTCGCCGCAATCCTCGTATTCCTCGCCTGCATTGCGGCACTGGGTGCACGCGGTGCCTGGTTGCAGGCGCAGCGCTGGACCTCTGACCTGGAGAGCAACATCACCATCCAGATCCGTCCCGTCGAGCTGGGTGACGCCCAGCTTGATGCCGAGGAAGCCGCCCGCATCGCCCTGACCGTGCCGGGCATTATCGCAGCGATTGCCCATGATCGCGCCCATGCCGAGGCGCTGCTCGCGCCCTGGCTTGGCACTGGCAACCTGCCCGCAGACCTGCCGCTGCCGCTGTTGGTCGAGGTCCGGCTCGACCCGCAATTCCCGGCGCCGGCTGAAGCGCTGCAAGCGGCGCTCGACGCGGCCGGTCTGAACGCATCGGTTGATGATAATAGCCGCTGGGCCGGCGCGGTGCGGCAGGCAGCGCGAACCGCCCAGACGCTGGGATTATCGATGATGTTCCTGCTCGCCGGCGCCGCCGCCGCAGTGGTCGCTTTCGCGGCCCGAGCGAGTCTGGCCGCGCGGATCAATGTTATCGACGCCCTGCATATCTGCGGCGCGGAGGACCGGTTCGTGGCGGGCCTGTTCCAGCGACGTTTCTTCATGCTCGGGCTGAAAGCCGGTATTGCCGGGGCAGTCTGCGCGGCTCTGGTCGCCGTCGCCGCCAGCCTCAGCCAGAGCCCGGCTGATATGGTTTTCTTTTTGCCGCACTGGGCGATGGACCCGTTTGAGCTTGCCCTGCTTCTGCTCGCGCCGATTCTGGCCGGGGCCACGGCCGCCGTGTCGGCCCGGCTCGCTGTTGCCTCGGACTTGCGGGGGCGCTGGTAATGGCCAAAATCGGCCTCAATCGCAGCACTAGATGGGCTATCGGATTTTCCGACGCAGCGGGCAGCTTGCCCCTGCCCCGGGGCCAGAGTGAGTAGACGCATGAAACAGGGCATCGGTATCTTGCGGGCCTTGGCCTTTGTGATCCTGGCCGCAAGCCTGATTGGCTTCGCAGCCTATGCCGGGCTCGTGTCCAGTTATGACCTGCCCGATGAAAACCTCAATGCCGACGGCATCGTTGTCCTGACCGGCGACCAGGGACGGCTGACCGCCGGCGCGCAATTACTGCAGGATGGGCGATCGTCGCATTTGCTGATTTCCGGTGTTCATGCCTCGGTGACGACCGAACAACTGCGGGCCCACACTACCCTTTCAAATGAGCAATTCACCTGTTGCGTCGAGCTGGGCCGGCAGGCGGGCGATACAGTCGGCAATGCGCGCGAAACTGCCCAATGGGTGCGCGCGAACGGTTATCAGCGCTTGATCATCGTGACCTCAGACTATCATCTGCCACGCAGTATGATCGAGATGGATATGGCCATGCCCGACGTCGAATTCATCGCCTATCCGGTCCGCACGACCCCGCCCTGGCGCAATCCCCGCTCAGCGCGGCTCTGGCTTCAGGAATATGCCAAATACGCGACAGTCCGCCTTGGCCGTGTCTTGCTGCCGGTATCGGATACCGCATCATGACCGCGCTTCGCTCGATCATTTTCCAGGTCTATATGTATGGGCTGATGGCAATCATGGGGCTGGCGGGCACGCCGCTCCTGCTCGGACCACGCCGCTGGGCCCGCAATTATCTGCGGCTCTATCTGGCCATCATCTGGTTCGGCCTGCGCTGGATCTGCGGAGTCCGTTTCGAGGTGCGCGGCCGCGAACACCTGCCCGCGGGCGGCGCGCTGATTGCCTCGAAGCATCAAAGCATGTGGGAAACGCTGGCCTTCTGGGGCATTCTCGATGACCCCGCGATCATCCTGAAACAGTCTTTGGTCTATATGCCCTTCTTCGGCTGGTTCGCGGTCAAGCTGGGCAATATCAGCGTCGAGCGTACGGCCGGCTCAAAAGCGTTGCGCAAGATGTTGCGCGACGCCGCGACCCGCGGCAATGAAGGGCGCCAGGTGCTGATTTTCCCCGAGGGGACGCGGGTCGAGCCCGGCGAGCATCCGGATTTCAAGCCTGGCATTGCCGGTCTGTATCAGTCGATGAACCTGCCTTGCGTGCCGGTTGCGCTCAATTCCGGCGTCCATCTCCACCCCTATTGCGGGCTGAAGAAACCCGGTCTGATCGTGGTTGAATTCCTCGAACCCATCGCGCCGGGATTGCCCAAGGCCCAATTCATGCAAACCCTGCATGAGCGTATCAATCTGGCTGCCGACGCCCTGCTCGAACAGCCTGCCGACATAAGCGACCGGGGGAATCCTGTGTGAGTATTCCAAAGCGTTTTCTGTTTCCGGTTCTCGGCATTCTCATTCTGCTGGTGCTCTACACCGCCTACTGGCTGCACGCCAAAAGCACGATCGAACGTGAAGTAGGCGTCTGGATCGCGCGTCAGGAAAGCGCCGGCTATCTCATCGAAGAGGAGCGGATACGCGTCACCGGCTATCCCTATCGCTTCCAGGTCGAATTGACGGCACCGCAAATACACGCGCCGCAGAGCGATGGCGGCTGGAATGCCCGGATGGAAATACTCAAGGCGCATGCGCTATTCTATGATTTCCGTCACTGGATCCTTGAGTTCGACGGACCTGTCTGGCTGGAATACGGCAGCGAGACACCGACGATACTGGAAATCGACGCGGAGCTGGCTCTGGTCAGCCTCGCGAGCAATGATCGCGGCGAGACGATCCGGATTGGTGCCGAATTCAGCACTGTTCAGATTGTGACGCGCTCGGGTCAGGCGCCCGGCCTGGAAGCCGTCGAGAGCCTGTTATTCTCCGGCGCCGTTGCCGAGGATGACACGCTGCGTCTGCGCCTCGAAGCCAGAAATCTAGCCGCAAGCGAGGCTGTGCTTGCACCGGAGATCGGACGGGCTTTCGGGCGGTCGGCAGACCTGGCGCGAATGGACCTTACCGTGACCCAATGGGCGACATTGGCGATCGATGCCGATGCCGCAGCCTGGAGCCGCGCTGGCGGACAATTATTGATCGCCGAATCGGCTTTGGAATGGGGACCTGCGCACTTGTCCGGGGTCGGCGAATTCACACTTGATGCCACGGCACAGCCCGATGGCCGCCTCTCCCTTCACATCACCGATCCGGACGCCCTCGCCGAGGCCCTGGTGCTATCCCGGCTGGTACCAGCCGAGAATGAACAGGCCTTGCGCCTGGCCGCGATGATGGCACCGCGCGGCCCTGACGGTGTCGCCCTGCCCTTCCGCATTCGCGATGGCGGTGTCTATCTCGGACCAGTCAGGCTCGGCGATCTGGAGAATTGACGGCCGGTGGCCACGCTCATCGCGCCATGAATTCGCTCAGCGCATCCACCAGCCGCCGGTTTTCCGCTTCCTTGCCAACCGTTATGCGAAGCGCATCGGGCAGGCCATAAGGCGCGACGCCGCGGACGATCAATCCGTTCCGGGTCAGGAAGGCATCGGCATCGGCGGCCGTCTTGCCGGCCGTCTGCGGGAAATGCACCAGCACGAAATTACACACGCTCGGCGTCACTTCCAGACCCAGCCCGCCGATCTGCTGGCGCAGGAAATCAACCCAGACCGCATTGTGCCTCGCCGAACGCTCCATGAAATCGCGATCGGCGATCGCCGCAGCCCCGGCTTCAATCGCCGGCAGGTTGACATTGAACGGTCCGCGCACGCGGTTGAGCACGTCTATAATGGCCTTCGAACCATAACCCCAGCCCAGGCGCAGACCGGCCAGACCATGGATCTTGGAAAACGTCCGCGTCACGATGACATCATCGCGCTCGCGCGCCAGCGCCATGCCGGAATCATAATCCTCGGCATCAACGAATTCGGTGTAGGCGGCATCGATAACGAGCAAGGTGGTCGGCGGCAGTGCGTCACGCAGACGGCGGATTTCCGCGTCGGAAATATAGGTGCCGGTGGGGTTATTGGGATTGGCGATGAAGACGATCCGGGTGTCGTCACCGGCCGCCGCGATGACGGCATCGACATCGGTCGTATAGCCACGCTCGGGAGCCGAGACGAGGCGGGCACAGCTCTGCATCGCGACCAGGCGGTAGACCAGGAAGCCGTATTGCGACTGCACAACCTTGTCGCCCGGATTGAGGTAGGCGCGCCCGAGCAATTGCAGGATTTCATCGGAGCCCGTACCGCATACGATATTGTCGGCATCGATGCCCTCTTCCCGGGCGATGGCATCGCGTAGGCGAGTGGCGCCGCCATCAGGATAGCGGTGCAGGCGCGAGGCAGCTGTCTCGAAGGCTTTCGCCGCCTTGAGCGAACAGCCGAGTGCATTCTCGTTCGAGGAGAGTTTGGCCGGGTTCGCCACACCGGGTGCATCAGCGGCGCCTGGCTTGTAGGGCTGGATGTCGAGAATGCCGGCGCGCGGGTCGATGGCCATGGGATTTCCTCAGCTGTCCGAAAGTTCGGAAGGATTGTCGTGACGGGATAGCGCGGGGCGGGTTCGCGCTTCAAGGGGTCTGGCGCGAACGGGCGCAGTTGCCGGGCGTGGACGCAGCGCCATGGTGCGTTTGACGGCCTCCACCAGAATCACACCCCCCAGCGCCGGCCAGGCCCGCTCCCCCGTCTCCTCCCATATCCGCGCGATACGCGTATGGGTGCTCCACTTCCAGGGCGGGGCGTAAAGGGCACGCGACCAGGCGGTTGGTTCGAACAGGGCGTCATCAAGCAATTGCGACAGCTGGGCCCGGGAAAAAGGCCGGCCATGGCCGAAGGGAGTCGAGTCCAGCCAGGCCCAGATACCCGATCTCGCGGCGGTGACAATCACGACCCGGCCTTCGGGCGCCAGCACCCGCCAGATTTCGCGCAGCGTTGCCTGCAGCGAATCTGCCTCTTCCAGCGCGTGAACCAGCAGGACGCGGTCGAACAGAGCCTCGGGAAAGGGCAGGTGCGTCTCGTCACCCATCGCGATGCCGGAACAGGCCGCGCTCGATACCACCGCGCCCTGGGAGGCTGGCATGAAACAGACACTGCGCCGGGCACTCTCGCGATAAGGTTCCAGATAAGGTGTAGCGAAACCCAGGCCGAGCAGATCGAGCCCCTTGGCATCGGGCCAGATCGCAGCCAGACGGCGGCCGATCATCTCGCGTGCTACCAGGCCCTGGCGACTGCGATAGAAACGGTCCAGTTCAAGAGCTTCGCGACGCACCCTTCACACTCCACGGTTTTACCCCGATCATGGGGATTCCAGCGCAACACTAACCATAGCGGCGAAATCGACAATGAGCGAACTGAGCATCCGGCAATTTCCCTGCCTGTCCGACAATTACGGCTTTCTGATCCACGATGCGGCGAGCGGCGAAACCGCCACGATCGACACGCCGGATCCGGAGCGCATCCTGGCCGAGGCGAAGGCCGCCGGCTGGACCATTACCCAGATCTGGAACACGCATCACCATTTCGACCATGCCGGCGGCAATGCCGCGATCAAGGCGGCGACCGGAGCGCGGATCGTGGCGCCCGCCTATGAGAGTGATCGCATCGCGGGCATCGACCAGCCGGTCCATGACGGCGACAGCGTCTGGCTCGGCAAAATCGAGGCGAAGGTCATCTTCACGCCCGGCCATACCAGCGGCCATATTGTCTACAGCCTGCCGGACGAGCAGGTCGCCTTCGTCGGCGACACCCTGTTCGCGCTGGGTTGTGGCCGCCTGTTCGAGGGCACACCGCAGCAGATGTGGGCCAGCCTGTCACGGCTGGCGAGGCTGCCGGACGATACGGTGATCTATTGCGCGCATGAATACACCCAGGCCAATGCCCGTTTCGCGCTGAGCCTCGATCCGGAGAATCCTGCCCTGCGAGCCTATGCCGCCAATGTCGATGCCCGGCGCGCGCGCGGCGAAGCGACGGTGCCGACGACAATCGCAGACGAGAAGGCGGCCAACCCCTTCCTGCGTCCCGCTGACCGTGCCATCCGCGACCGGCTTGGCCTGGCCGATGCGAGCGATACCGACGTGTTTGCCGAGATTCGCCGCCGCAAGGATGTATTCTGATGGCCGCGGCCCGCACCATCATCCAGGCGCTCGGCATGCAGCCCCACCCTGAGGGCGGCTGGTATGTGGAGACCTGGCGTGACGCGGCGGGACCCGACGGGCGCTCACGCGGCACGGCGATCTATTATCTGCTCGAGGCAGGCGAACGGTCGCACTGGCACCGCGTCGATGCGACGGAGATCTGGCACTGGCATGCCGGAGCGCCGCTGCAGCTGGATCTCAGCGCAGACGGGATCAAGCAGACCAGCATCACGCTCGGCCCCGCGCTCGCAGACGGACAGCGGCCACAGGGCCTGGTGATGCCGCACGCCTGGCAGAGCGCACACTCACTGGGCGCCTGGAGCCTGGTTGGCTGCACTGTAACGCCGGGTTTTGAATTTTCAGGGTTTGAAATGGCGCCGCCGAACTGGCAGCCGGGCAATGGGCAGGCCTGATCAGCTGGCCTGGTCTTCCGCCAGCAGTGCCCGGGTGATCAAGGCAGAGGAGGACCGGCCGGCAAAGCCAAATTCTGGCGCTATCACCACGATCAGGCTCTGATCACGCCGATAGGCTGCAGGCTGGTCGCCAATCGATATCTCGACCCGCTCAATGCCGCGCAGGCGCCGGCGCTCACTGCGCAGGGCCCGGAAGGCCAGGGCGATCATGTGCAGGCTGTCATGCTGGACGCCCAGTCCGGCGCGCGGCGCCGGGGCGTAGCCGACCGAAATCGTGCGGTCGAGATCGGCCGTGAGTTCATTGGCTAATTCCTCGGCCCGCAAACGGACTTCCTCGGCCGAACGCGGAGCCGGTGCAAGACCGCCGGCCTCGCTGGCGAAATCGGCGATCACGCCATTCGGCGCGTCGGCGGGAAAATAGGTGGCGCCGCCCAGTCCGGTGAGCCGGACAACTTCCCGGCCGGTATCGGTGACATAGGAAGTGCCACCGCCCGGGGCGCGATTGGCGAACAGCACGAGGACTTCGCGGTTCGGGTCATCGCGCTCGCGCAGCAGGGCCACCGTGTTCGACCGGTCAAACAGGAAGAATTCACCCGTGTCGGCGCGCTGATACCAGCCGACGGTTTCCTGCGCTCGCTCATTGCGGAGCAAACGGTCGCGCAACGGGTTCTGGAACCCGATGGCGGCACCCGCGCAAAGTGCCGCGGTCAGGATCATGATCAGTAATCGCATCATCGAGGACAGCATTGACACCGGCAAGACGGCATTTTTTGGGCAAACGCCCTGCCAACTGTCATGCCATGTACTGCCCGCCATTGATCGTCAGCACGGATCCGGTCATGAAACCGGCGGAATCCGACGCCAGATAAGTCACCAGGCCGCCGATTTCCGACGCCTCGCCGAGCCGGTTGACTGGAATGCCAGCGATGATGGATTGCAGGACATTGGCCGGCACGGCGGCGACCATCTCGGTATTGACATAGCCCGGGGCGATACAATTGACGGTAATACCCTTGCGCGCCGTTTCCTGCGCCAGAGCCTTGGTGAAACCAATGACGCCGGCCTTGGCGGCAGAATAGTTGACCTGGCCCATCTGCCCCTTCTGGCCATTGATCGATGAAATATTGATGATGCGGCCGAAACCTCGCTCGCGCATGCCGTCGATGATCGGGCGAGTCATGTTGAACATCGAACTCAAATCAATACGGATGACATCATTCCATTGATCCGGCGTCATCTTGTGGAACATGCCATCGCGCGTAACGCCGGCATTATTGACCAGAATGTCGAACGGCGCGCCGGCCAGGGTCTCGGCCGTGGCGATACCGTCGACACAGGATTGATAGTCGCCGACATCCCATTTGGCGGCGGCAATGCCGGTTTCCGACGTGAAGCTGCGCGCCGCTTCTTCATTGCTGGCATAGTTCGCGACAACCGTATAACCGGCTGCCTTCAGTTCAAGACAAATGGCGGCCCCGATGCCCCGGGTTCCACCTGTGACCAGCGCCGTTCGCATCATATTCAATCCCCAGATTCTTGTTCTTGAGTTGAGCGTTAAGTCTTCGCGCTTGCAGCAGACCACTTGCTGAGCGTAAACCCTAATGAAATAGGTACGCCTCCGTGTCGAGCGAATATCGAGATCGGTGGTCGTATTTTACACGAACAGGGGAAGCGCTGTGAGTAAAAACAAAAGCGGCAATGCTGAGATCGTCATCAAGAAATACGCCAATCGGCGCCTCTATGATACGTCAACCAGTCAGTATGTGACCCTCGACCATTTGCGAGACCTCGTGAAAAAAGGCGTCAATTTCCAGGTGATCGACGCAAAAAGCGGCGACGATCTCACCCATGGTGTCCTGGCCCAGATCATCTTCGAAGAAGAATCCCGCGGCGTCAATCTCCTGCCGGTCGACTTCCTGCGGCAGCTGATCGGGTTTTACGGCGACAGCCTGCAAACCGTCGTCCCCGGCTATCTGCAGATGTCGATGAATAATTTTACGCAACAGCAGGAAGAATACCGCTCGAAGGTCGGCGAGGCGATGATGTCGCCACAGGCTACCATGGCGCTGATCGAAGAACAGACGCGGCGCAATATGGAAGCCTTCGGCAAGACCATGCGCATGTTCACCCCCTTTGTTCCGGCAACCGGTGCAGAAGCCGATGCGACTGATGCCCAGGCCGGCACGCCCAAGGAAGGCGAGGACGATATCGCGCAAATGCGCGAAGAACTCGACGACATGCGCGCCAAGCTGGACCAGCTTCTCAAGGCGAAGAAATAGCCCGGCCCGACTGGCCGCGCCTCGGTGCCGCTATCCGGACAGGTTTATAGCAGCGGCGGGCCGGCGTGGCTGAGCACCCCTGTTTGGTGTTCCGGCCAGATTGGCACCGGTCGGTGGTGCGCCGCCGCCCCACGTTAAGACTTTCGTATCATTTCAGACCAGCGGGCCGCGGCAAATGGCCCCGATCCGGACGAAAACCGTCATCCGGTTCGCTTTCACGACCAGAATCATGGTTAATGAGGTCTTAAAGTCTGGCATCACCCTTGCGAGGGTATTGATATGATCACGATCCGCAGCCCATATCCTGTCCCGACCCTGACCAGCCGGCGTATTGAGCCAGCTGGTTCGGCATGCGGGTCGAATGATCGCCAGCCGCGGCAGGACCGCGCCCATGCTCCTGTCCCGACCCCGCATTCCACTGCAGCCCAGCCGCAGTCGTCTGTGAGGGCGCAGGTCGCCCCGGCTGAGCTTATCGTCCAGATCATCGCCGGCACGCCGCGACGTGGCATCCGCGCCGAGAACAGCGAGCAGGCCCGCTATCGCCGCGCCTATCACCAGGCGACACAAAAAAGCGCGCCGCCCCCGATGTGGGAGCGACGCGCCTGATGTTGAATGGACCTGCCCTGCGCCGCCTTGGCTTCTGGTGCGACGCCGTCGTCGGAGCCAGCCTGGTCTTTGTGCTGTTCTAGAGTCGTTTCAACACGCTCCACGCGCTGAAACGGCCCCAGTAATCATTGAATTGTCAGCCTTCGCCGCCGACCGCGAGGTCGCGCCGTGCTGCGACCACGGTGACAACAAAGCCGCCAACCGTATCCATCAGCGTCATCAGCGTCAGTAGGAAGAAGGCCGAAGTGCCGAATTTCCCGACCAGCAGGAAGAGCGCCATCGCGACCACGAAGACCATCATGGACAGCCCGTGATTGACGATCGTCGCCGTGCCCGAACCGGCCGCCTTGATCTGTTCGATGAACAGACACAGCATGCCGAGAATGACGATCAGATCCCCCAGGGGCAGTGCCCACTGGCCCGATGCCATCGGGATATGGAAGACCGGCCCGTTGAGCGCGGCAACCATCGAAGTCTGGTCGGCGCCGCCGAGCGTGAAGGCAATAATCACATAGACGATGACCGGTACGGTCATCAGTGGAAATACATTGAACATGGAACTCTTCCCCTTGGCAGGACCGCCTCGCTGTGCGCGATTGGCAGCCATCATACCCAACATTACACCGTTATCCCCGCCACCTGACATAATCAGATCCTCGCTATAACTCGTCTGAACCACGCGGGTTCCGCGCACGCGAATTTAACCACATCATTCCCATCATGTCTGTCAAAGAGGCGAAAAGACGGCCAAAATTCGTATATTTCGACGACCCAATGGTGCGATGACGATGGCTGACCGGCCTGAATTCGCACAGATAGCCCTCGCGATTCATCAGCGCCGGCAGGAAGCGATGCTGGTGGTCGAAAAAGGGAAGTTCCAGATAAGCCTGCCGTTTGAAGGCCTTGAGGCCGCAGCCCGTATCATTGCAATTATCATTGAGCATGCGCTTGCGAATGCCATTGCCGAAACGCGAGGCGAATTTCTTCCAGGCTGAATCCTGACGGTTCTGGCTTCGGTCGCCACCGACAAGCGCCAGATTTCCCGGCGCATCTTCGCGCATCAGGGCATCAATCACGATCGGCAGACCGTCCGGCGGGTTCTGGCCATCGCCGTCCAGCGTCGCGACAATCGCGCCGCGCGCATGCATGACACCCGTGCGCACCGAGCGCGACTGGCCGGCATTGTGACGGTGCCCGATCACGCGCAACATGGGCAATTCACCCTTGGCCGCAATCAGCTCCTCGCGCGTCCCGTCGGTCGAGCAATCATCAACGAAGAGGATTTCGAAATTGCGGCCCGTGAGCGCGGCGGCAATCTCACGCGCCAGCGGCACGACATTGCCAGCCTCGTTATAGGCGGGCACAACGACGGAGATATCAGGGGTTTGGCTCATAAGGATTTCTGCTTGCGCTTGCGGAAAACGGGGTCTGCGTTACATACGCGTCTAGCACATGACGCGAGGGGTTTCACAGCCCTGCGACCATTGGAGACTTTCATGGCCGAGCTAGCCAAGGGATTTCGCGCCTATATTATCATCGGCTTGCTGGCAGCCCTGGCGGCGCTGGCCGGTATTTTCACCCTGCCGCCGCTCGACCGCGATGAGAGCCGCTTCGCCCAGGCGACAGCGCAAATGCTGGAAAGCGGGGATTTCGTCTCGATCAATTTCCTCGACGAGGCCCGCAACAAGAAACCCGTTGGAATTCATTGGCTTCAGGCTGCCAGCGTCGCCGCCCTCTCGAGCGCCGAAGCGCGCGAGATCTGGGCCTATCGCCTGCCCTCCATGTTCGGTGCCATCCTGGCAGCGCTGGCCTGTTTCTGGGGCGGACAAAGACTGGTCGGACGCGAAGCGGCCTTTGCCGGGGCGGCGCTGTTTGCGGTGACGGTGCTGCTGGGCATTGAAGGCGGAATTGCGAAAACCGATGCAATGCTGGTGGGTTGCACGACATTGGCGATGGCAGCACTGGCACAGATCCGGGCCGGCAAGGGCAAGAAAACCGCCCTGCTCTTCTGGTTCGCCATCGGTCTGGGCGCGCTGATCAAGGGGCCGGTGACGCCGATGGTTGCCGGGCTGGCCGTCCTGGTGCTGGTGATCTGGGAGCGAAAGGCCAACTGGCTGAAACCCTTGCTTTTCTGGCCCGGCCCACTGCTGGCCATCGCGATGGTATTGCCCTGGTTGATCTCGATCCAGATCGCCACCGATGGCGGTTTCCTGCGCCAGGCAATCGGCGATGATCTGGCCCCCAAACTGGCCGGCGCGGCGGAGCGCCATGGCGGCCTGTTTGGCTACCACTTGCTACTCGCGCCCCTATTGTTATTCCCCGCCAGCCTTACCGTTATACCCGGGCTGGGCTATCTGACCTCAGCCCTGCGGGGCCGGACCGGGGAGAAAACGGCCAGCGCGGCGCGCTTCCTGCTCGCCTGGGCGGTTCCGGTCTGGCTGGTCTTCGAGCTCCTGCCAACCAAACTCCCGCATTACGTCCTGCCCGCCTATCCCGCCCTCGCCCTGATCGCCGGCTGGGGTCTGCTGCAGCTGACGGCGGCTGCCGCCTGGCAGAAATGGGTGAGCTGGGCCCTGTTCGCCTTCGCCGGGCTGGTCTTCGCCATCCTCCTGCCGGTGCTGTTCGTCGTCTATGGCAATAATGCCAGCTGGGACGCGGTGCGGCTGTCGCTGGGCGGGTTCGAAGGCGGGTTCGAGCTTGGGCTCGATCCGGCGACCGCGGCGATCGTTTTCCTCACCGCGGCGATCTTCGCCGGACTGACCGGCGCGGCGCTGATGGCGGCGCGCGGGCGCTCCGTGGTGCTGGTGCTCTGCCTTGCTGTTGCGGCCGGTCTCGGCTGGCAGGTGATGGCGCGCGGGGCGGCGGCACCCAATGCCTATGCCGTGCGTCTGGCCGATCAGGTGCGTGCCGCGCGGAGCTATGCGCGGACGATTGCCGGAATCGCGCCGGAGGAGATCGTCACAGCGTCGAGCTATACCGAGCCCAGCCTGGTCTTCTCGCTTGGCACGGACACCATGCTCGGCACGGCGGAGGAAGTGCTGGCCTTTGCCGAGAGCCGCGAAGAACCGACCATGGTGGTGCTGGATCTGTCACGGGACGACGCGATCAGAACCTATCTGACAGCACCCGAAACAATGAGCCTTGCCGACCCGGCCCCTTGGATAGCCGCCCTGTTCAATCTGCAAATCTGTCATGGCACCATGGCGTCAGGGACAAATTATTCGCGCGGCGACGAGACGATCCTGGCAATCCTGTTCACGCGTTGCGAGGCCGAAGAGATCATCGTCGAACCATTGGCCGACCTAGAGGACACCCCCAATGACCCGCAAGATTGAAATCGTTGAAGTCGGGCCACGTGATGGCCTCCAGAACGACCCGGTCCTGCTCTCGACCGAGATGAAGATCGAATTCATCGCGCGGCTGATCGATGCCGGGGTCAACCGGATGGAGGCGGCGAGCTTTGTCCATCCCAAGCTGGTGCCGGCGATGGCCGACAGTGCCGAGGTGATGGCGCTGGCACCGAGGCTGGACGGGGTCAGATATATCGGACTGGCGCTCAATGAACGCGGGCTGCGGCGCGCACTCGAGGCGGGCTGTGACGAGATCAATTATGTCATGGTCGCCTCGCCCGGCTTTGGCCTGAAGAACCAGAATGCGACGCCGGAGCAGACCGCCGACCTGTTCGACAAGATCGCCATTCTTGCTCATGACGAAGGCGTGCCGGTCTCGGTGACGGTCTCGGTCGCCTTTGGCGATCCCTTCGATGGCGAGGTCGATCCGAAGATTCTCGGCATGCTGGCAGGCCGGGCCCGGGCGGCGGGCGCGAGCGAGTTCGCGCTCGGCGATACGATCGGCGTGGCCGATCCGTGGAGCGTGCGCCGGGCCCTCGATATCGTGCGGGCCGAGAGTGGAGATATGCGACTGCGGATGCATTTCCACAATACGCGCAACACGGCGCTGGCAAATATCGCCGCGGCGGTCGATGCCGGCGTCGATGTGATCGATGCGTCCTGCGGCGGGATTGGCGGCTGCCCGTTTGCGCCGGCGGCAACCGGCAATGTCGCGACGGAGGATGTGGTCTACATGCTCGAGCGCGGCGGTTTCGAAACCGGCATCGATCTGGGCCGGATGATCGCAACGGCGAAATGGCTCGAGGAAGTGGCGCTGAAGCATCCCGTCGAATCGGCGCTCAAGCGCGCCGGTGGCTTCCCGGCACCCTAGGACGGCTTGTCGCGATCCCTGCGGGCTCGGCGTTGCCGCGACAGGCGGAATCGCGCGCGCACCCTGCGATCGAGATCATGGATCCAGCCGCGCACGGCAATCAGCAGGACCCGGCCCCACAAGGCGCCATAGATCGGCACGACCAGCAATGCTGTCGTCAGGCGCTGCAGCGGTCCCGGGTAGAATTTCCAGAAATACTTGATGAAACCGGCCGCCTTATGGGTTTCGACACGCCAGGGGCTAGCCCGGCTGGTCGCTCCGAAATGCAGGATCTGAACCCGCGGTTCGAACCAGACCTTGCCGCCGGCCTCCCGGACGGTGCGGCACAAATCAATGTCTTCGACATGCAGAAAATAGGCTTCGTCGAAACCACCAAGCCCGAGAAAATCATCCCGCCGCATCATCATCGCAGCGCCGGAGACCGTCGGGACTTCAATCATCGCGTCAGGGAGCTGATCGCCTTCCCAGTGGAGGTTGCGCAGGCCCGGGATCAGGCGGTCAAGCCGCAGGAAGCTGATCGCAGCCGCACGCGGCGTCAGTTCGCCGCGCCGGCCACCGGCCTGTTCGCTGCGATTGCGGTTGAGGATGCGCGTGCCGATGATCCAGGGCCGGTCTGCGGCCATCAGCGCCGATTGCTTGAGCCGGACGCCGGAACCAGGCGCCAGGATCGCGTCGGGATTGAGAAAAAGCAGGAGATCGCCGCTCGCTGCGCGGGCCCCGATATTGCAGCCCTTGGCAAAACCGAGATTGGCATCCGTCTCGATCAGGACGAAGTGCGCATGGCTCGCTGCCAGCTTGCGCAGGGCAGCCACCATGCGCGGCGGGTTCTCATGGCTGACCAGAACGAATTCATCGACTCCGGGCGCAGCCAGAACCGCATCAACCGCATCCATGAGGGTGTGTCCGGTCATCCAGGAAACGGTGACGACGCTGAGACGCTGTTGGCTCATCGGACAGGCCTTCGAACGCCGAGGAAGAGAACGGCGATCACGGCCAGGGCCGCCGCAGCCTGATGCCATTCTTGCCAGACGCCATAGGAAAACAAAACCAGGGTGACATAGGTGACCAGCACCCAGACCGTAGCGACGGCCTGTTCGCGCGTCAGTCCGGGCGCGCTGGCAATGCGTCCACCGAGGAAGACCAGGGCGCAGGTCAACAGCGCCGCCCCGATCAATCCGGTTTCGAGCCATATCTGCAAGCTGGCATTATGTGGATGCATAGGCAGCTTCTCGATCTGGTAACCGGCGAGTTCCATCTCGCCATTCAGCGGTCGCGACGCGTCCAGCCCATATCCGAACAGGGGCCTTTCCTTGATCAATTCGCTGACATAGGTCCAGATTTCCAGGCGCCAGAGCCAGGACAGAGGCAAGCTGTCGCGCAGGCCGGCCGGCAGCGCGCCGATCAGACCCGGCAGCACGACCGGCACGACAAGTACGCCGCCGGCAACGCTTCCAAAGACACCTGCCGTCATCGCGCGCGGCCAGAAAACTGTCAACAAGGCCGCCACCGACCCAAAAAGGAACGCAACAGCGTTCACTTCGGTGCCGAAGCTGAAAGCGCCGATGGCGGCGAGCAGCATCACAACGACACCAACCACCAATCCTTCGGCCCGGTAGGCGATCAGCGCTGCCGGGCCAGCCAGCAGGAGAAGCGGCACGGCGGCATGCCCCAGCCCGCGATTGACATAGACCATCACTTCCGTCTCGGGCAGGTCGCCATAACCTTCCATGGCGATCTTGTAGTCCAGGGTCATGGCACCGCCAGACAGGGTCTCGGCCAGCAGGAACAGCCCGAGCGCAATCACCAGGAAAATGATCGACGCCTCGGTGCGTGAACGCCACCGCCCCTCCAGACCGCCCACCCGTAGAACCAGCAGGAGATAGAGTGGAATACCGATCAGGGTTTTGGGCAATTGATCCGGATTGTCATAAGGCGACCACAGGAAGCTGATCCCGACCCAGGTCAGGAAGAGACCGCCAAAGACCAGGGGCAGGGAGACCGGACGCGGCCGCCAGAAATGCGCGTCGACCGGAAAGGCGATCATCGCCAGCAAGGCCGCCATGGGCGGCAGCAAGCCACCACCGGCGATGGACCAGGGCAAGGCGAGCGTGAAGGCAATTATGCCAACCCATCCGACCCTGTTTTGCCCCTGTGCCATCGTCAGTGCCGCCCGCGTCAGATCAGCTGCGTTTCAGATCGGGTGCCAGCGCATCGTCGCACAAACGTGCGATGGCCTCGGCCAGCGGCAGCACTTCCTGCTTGTTTCCCTCTTCGCCGAGGAAGCGCAGGGCGAGCGTGCCCTCTTCGGCTTCCTTGCGCCCGATCACGGCGATTACCGGGATCTTGCCCACCGAATGTTCGCGGACCTTGTAGTTGATCTTCTCATTGCGAAGATCGGTCTCGGCATTCAGGCCGGCGGCCTTCATGGCGGCCAGGACCTGTTCGGCATAGGGATCGGCGTCGGAGGTGATCGTCGCGATCACGACCTGGCGCGGCGCCAGCCAGAAGGGCAGCTTGCCGGCGTAGTTTTCCAGCAGCACGCCGAGGAAACGTTCCAGCGAACCGAGAATGGCGCGATGCAGCATGACCGGGCGATGCTTGTCATTATCATCGCCGATATAATGGGCGTCGAGGCGTTCGGGCAGATTGAAATCGCACTGGATCGTGCCCGTCTGCCATTCGCGGCCGATTGCATCCTTGACGACGAAATCGAGCTTGGGCCCGTAAAAGGCACCATCGCCGGGATTGTATTCGAAATCGAGACCGGAGGCCTCGGCTGCCGTGCGCAGCGCTGCCTCGGCCTTGTCCCAGACCGCGTCGGACCCGACGCGCTGTTCCGGACGGTCGGCGAATTTGACCCGCGGCTCCTCGAAACCGAAATCGGCATAGACCGATTTGAGGAGTTCGCAGAAGGCCTTCACCTCGTCGACGATCTGCTCGACCGTGCAGAAAATATGGGCGTCATCCTGGACGAAGCCGCGCACGCGCATCAGGCCATGCAGGGAACCGGACGGCTCATAGCGGTGGCAGGAGCCGAATTCGGCCAGGCGCAGCGGCAGGTCGCGATAGGATTTCTGGCCCTGGTTGAAGACCTGGACATGGCAGGGACAATTCATCGGCTTGACGGCCAGGATTTTCTCTTCCTGGTCGATCGAGGAGATGAACATGTTCTCGCGATACTTGTCCCAATGGCCCGAGGCTTCCCAGAATTTCCGGTCCATCAGCTGGGGCGTACGGATTTCCTGATAGCCATTGGCTTCCAGACGCCGGCGCATATAGCTCGTCACCGTGCGATAGAGACGCCAGCCGGCCGGGTGCCAGAAGACCTGGCCCTGGGCTTCTTCCTGGAAATGGAACAATTCCATCTGGCGGCCGAGACGGCGGTGATCGCGCTTCTCGGCTTCTTCCAGGCGGAAGAGATGCGCCTTGAGCTGTTTGTCGTCGGCCCAGGCCGTGCCGTAGATGCGCTGCAGCATGGCGTTGCGATGATCGCCGCGCCAATAGGCACCGGCCACCTTCATCAGTTTGAACGCCTTGCCGATCTTGCCCGTCGAGGGCAAATGCGGCCCGCGGCACAGATCGAACCATTCGCCCTGGCGATAGATCGTGATCGTCTCGCTCTCGGGCAGATCGCGGATCAGCTCGGCCTTGTAGGTCTCTCCCATTTTCTCGAACAGGGCGATGGCGGCATTGCGCTCCATCTCCTCGCGCTCGAAGGGCAAGTCGGCATCAACGATCTCGGCCATGCGCTTTTCGATCGCGGCGAAATCCTCCGTCGAGAAGGGCTCGTCGCGGGCGAAATCATAATAGAAGCCGTCCTCGATCGAGGGGCCGATCGTGACCTGCGTGCCGGGGAAGAGATCCTGCACCGCCTGGGCGAGAATATGCGCCGTATCGTGGCGGATGACCTCGAGAGCCTCGTCATCCTTGCGCGTCACCAGGGCAACGGAACAACTGCCGGGCAGCGGCCGCATCAGATCCCAGTCATCGCCATTGACCTTGGCGATCATCGCCACCTTGGCGAGGGATTTCGAGATGTTCTCGGCCAGGTCCATTGGCGTGGCGCCATCGGGCAATTCGCGGCTGGAACCATCGGGAAGCGTAATATTGATCATTGGTCTACGTCCTTGTCGTCGGCGCGGCCTGCCGGCGGAAGCTTATCCGAGGTGTCGAGCATCGGGCGTGATCTGAAACGCCAGACCGCCCACCAGGGCACTTGAGCGCGAACAATCGGGGCCGGGTCGAAGCCATGGCTTCCACCCGGACGGCAACGTCCCAGCCGACCAAAGGTCAGCCAGAAGCCGCGCCAGCCACCCTGGGCGCGGATCGCCTCGATACCATAGGCCGAACAGGTCGGCTCATGGCGGCACCGCACGCCAAAGGCATAGAAAACCGGTGACAGGCTGTACTGGTAGACGCGGATCGCGCCGACCATCAGCCATCCCATCGGCCCCCTGGCCTTGTTTATCCCGTCGCTCGAACGCATTTGGATTCAAGCCTTTTAACGCCGCACCGCGCCCTGTCCACCATGGAGATGAGAGGCACGCGGCCAGCCGCAATGAAATGAGGTTGGGTTTGCCTGCTTTTTCCGGGCTGTCCGCTTCATCCTGCCGGCTGGGCAGGTACGAACAACCCTAGCCGGTCAGCGGGGTTGCGAGGCGGGTCGCGGTGGCGCGGGTCACCGCCTCGACGGCGGCATCGAAGGCGAGCATGATCGATTGATGCCGCGCCGGATAGGCGCGCGCGCTCTGCAGCAATTGCAGCTCGGCGAAACGGCCACGCGGGGCGGGGCCGGATTGTTTCAGCATTGCCTTGAGATTGTCGCGCGCCAGTTCCAGCTCGCGCAGCGAAGCGCCGACGGCCGCGCGGGCCAGGATCGAGGCTGAAGCCTGCCCCAGCGCGCAGGCTTTCACCCGCAGGGCAAGGTCGGCAATATGCCCGGACTGCACGATGACATCGAGCTCGATCTCCGAGCCGCACAGACGCGAGACCTTGCGCACGGAGGCCTGCGGCCGCGCCAGGCGTCCGATGCGCGGGATATCCGCAGCGAGCCGCAGAACGGCATTGGAATAGAGGTCGTCATTCATATCGCGGTGAATGTATGTGTTTTTCTGCGCCAGCGCCAGATGTACGCGGCGGGTGCGGCGATACCGCTCAGGCGGCCCGCCTATTCCTCGTCATCATCCGCAGCCAGCTCGTCGGCTTCATCGAGTTCATCCTCGTCGAGATAGGTCGGTTCGGTGCGGCCGAGCACTTCGGGGACATCGCCAAGATCGGCCGGATCAACGCCCTCGGGACACCAGGCCTCGTCGATCTCGACATTCCAGAAACCCTCGGCCTGGGCCGCGCCGGCGGCCAGCTTGCAGGCCTGGTCCTTGTCGGCAGCGACGACGCCATAGGTGACGAAGCCCTCACCGACCGCATCCTCGACCTGGACCAGGACGTTGAAACCGGTGAGCGCCATCAGGCCTGCTCCAGCTTGCGCCAGGTCGAGCCTTCCGGGCCATCATCGACCTGGACATTGAGAGCGGTCAGCTCGGCGCGCACGGCGTCGGCCGCGGCCCAGTCCTTGGTCTCGCGGGCGATCTGACGCTTGACGATGAGATCATCGATCGCGGCGCGTTCGGCAGCATCGAGCTCGTTGAGGCCGAACCATTCATCCGGGTCGCCCTGGCCGATACCCAGCAATGCGCCGGCAGCGAGCAATTCACCCTTGGCGCGCGCCTTGTCCGCATCGGTTTCGGCCTTATTGGCCTCGCCGGCGATCTGGAACAATTCCGACAGGGCTTTCGGCGTGTTGAGGTCATCATACAGCGCCTCGAGGAAGGCCTCGGGTGCCTCGGTCCCGGCGGCTTCGACATCACCGAGCCGGCGCAATACGCCATAAATGCGGTCGAGGGCGCGGCGGGTTTTGGTGAGCAGGTCGGTGGTCCAAGTCAGCGGCGCGCGATAATGCGCGGTCAGCAGGGCATAGCGCAGCACCTCGCCGGAATAATGCTCCGTGAGATCATGGACGAGCTGAACATTGCCGAGGGATTTCGACATCTTGTCGGTTCCCATGGTGAGGAAGCCGTTATGGAGCCAGTAATTCGCCATCGGCGCACCATCATGGGCGCAGACCGACTGGGCGATCTCGTTCTCATGATGCGGGAAGACGAGATCAACGCCGCCGCCATGGATATCGATGGTGTCGCCGAGATGCGCCGCGCTCATGGCGGAACATTCCAGATGCCAGCCCGGACGGCCCCGGCCCCACTGGCTGTCCCAGCCTGGCTCGTCATCAGCGGCCGGCTTCCACAGCACGAAATCGGCCGGATTACGCTTGTAGGAGGCGATTTCGACACGGGCGCCGGCAATCATGTCGTCGAGATCGCGATTGGAGAGCTTGCCGTATTTCTCGAAGGAATCGACATCGAACAGGACATGTCCGTCCGCCTCATAGGCGTGACCGCCATAGACCAGCGACTGGATCATGCCGATCATCTGGCCGATATGTTCCGTCGCTTTCGGCGTGATGGTGGGCGGCAGGGCCCCCAGTGCGGCCATGTCGGCATTGTAGATCGCTGCGAATTTCTCGGTGATCTCGGACATCGGCTCGCCGAGTTCCCTGGCCGCGGCGATGATCTTGTCGTCGACATCGGTGATATTGCGCGCATAGGTGACGTGATCCACGCCGAATTCCCGACGTAGAATACGATACAGGACATCAAACACGACCACAGGCCGGGCATTGCCGATATGTGCGTAATTATAAACAGTTGGACCACAGACATACATCGTCACCCGGTCCGGATCGATCGGTTCGAACGGCCGTTTGTGGCGGGCCATCGTGTCGAAAAGGGTGAGGGATGCCATGAGAAATTTCCGTTCGCTCAATAGGTCATTGCTGAAAAATGTATCATTCGGATGCGGTCATATCATTGGAATTGCCACAGGGAAGGCCTAAATGCTTCCCGACGCGCAAGCGTGGACACGGTGGGTATACGGATTTGGCGGCGAAAGCACCAACCGGACCATCCCCGATCCGGAAACCGGCACTACGGAATCTGCCCTGATGGCAGAGCCGACCCGACAACGAAAGGATCCATGGAGATGGACGCTGTGACTACAGATTCTGCCCGCCTGACCGAGGCGAAACCCGTTCGCCCTTCCCGCCACGAAGCCGAGGAAGCCGTCCGCACGCTGATTGCCTGGGCCGGTGATGATCCGGCCCGTGAAGGCCTGCTCGACACCCCCAAGCGCGTCGCCAAGGCGTATGAGGAATGGTTCTCCGGCTATGGCGCCGACCCGGCTGCGGCGCTCGGCAAGACGTTCGAGGATGTGCAGGGCTATGACGATATGGTCATGCTGACCAATATCGACGTCGAGAGCCATTGCGAACACCATCTCGCGCCAATCATGGGCGTGGCGCATGTCGCCTATCTGCCATCGGCCGCCGTCGTCGGGATTTCCAAGATTGCCCGCGTCGTCGAGATCTTCTGCAAACGCATGCAGACCCAGGAAACCATGACCGCCCAGATCGCCGATGCGTTGATGGATGCGATGAATCCACGTGGCGTTGCCATCCTGATCGATGCGAAACACCAGTGCATGACGACGCGCGGCGTGCATCACCCGAATGTGTCGACCATCACCTCGACCTTTACCGGCGAATTCAAGACCGACGCCAATCTGCGCGACCGCTTCATGCGCCTCGCCGAAAAGGCCTGATTCGGTCGCCTTAATGCTTCATAATTGACGCTTTAGCGATCATTATAACGATAATGCGTCAATTATAACCCCTTATGACCTTGATGAAAGGTAGCGAAATTGCTACATTAACGCACGGAAGTGAGTTAATGTAGCAATTATGGAACATTCTACAGAGAACACCCGGCCAATAGCCCGGATCATCGAGTCTCTCGGCGTCCGCCTCGAGGCCTACCGGATCTCGCGCGGCATCAAGCAGGCAGACCTCGCAGAGAAGGCCGGAATTTCCCGCTCGACCCTGATGCGGCTTGAGGCTGGCACCAGCGGCACGATCGACACCCTGGTCCGCGTGCTGCAGGCCCTCGGTCTGTCTGACCGTTTGTCCGACCTCGTCCCCGATGCCGCCCTCAGCCCGCTCGATCCGATGAGCGAAACCGGCCAGCGCCGCCAGCGCGTCCGCGACCGCAAGACGGACCCGGCGCCGTGGAGCTGGGATGACGGGCCCGACCAATGAGCGAGACGCCCAACACCCGCGCCAGGGTCAATCTGTGGGGCCGGATGATCGGTGCCGTCATCTGGGATGCGGAGCGTGATGTCGCCGTGTTCGAATACACGCCGGAATTTGCCGCCTCGCGCATCGAGGTCGCGCCGCTGACCATGCCCCTGCGGCGCGGCGTCTTTGATTTCCCCGCCCTGCCGCGCGAAACCTTCAAGGGCCTGCCCGGCCTGCTCGCCGACAGCCTGCCGGACAAGTTCGGCAATCTGCTGATCGATCGCTGGCTGGCCGAACAGGGGCGCACGCCCGACAGCTTCAACGCCGTCGAACGGCTCTGCTATACTGGCACGCGCGGCATGGGCGCGCTTGAATTCGAACCCTCGCGCGGCACGCCCGGCCTGGCCGGACGCGCGCTCGATATCGCACCGCTGGTCGAACTGGCCCAAAGGGTCATCCATGACCGCGAAGCACTGGGCGGCCAATTGGCCGGCGAAGACGATCGCGATGCCCTGCGCGACATATTGCGTGTCGGCACCTCGGCCGGCGGCGCCCGCGCCAAGGCGGTGCTGGCCTGGAACGAGACCACCGGCGCCTTCCATTCCGGCCAGGTCGAGGCCGGGTCGGGCTTCACCCACTGGCTGATGAAGTTCGACGGGGTCAGCGGCAATGCCGACAAGGAAGTCGCCGACCCGCTCGGCTATGGCCGGCTGGAATATGCCTGCTATCTTCTGGCGCTGGATGCGGGCGTCGAGATGGGCCGCTCCCGCCTGCACGAGGAAGGCGGCCGGGCCCATTTCATGACCCGGCGCTTCGATCGCACCGACACCGGCGAGAAACTGCACATGCAATCGCTGTGCGCGATGCGGCATTACGATTTCAACCTGCCGCGCGCCTATTCCTACGAACAGGCGATCGAGACCATCCGCCTGCTCGGCCTCGGCCCCGAGGCGATCGAGCAGCAAGTACGCCGCGCCTTGCTCAATATCGTCATCCGCAACCAGGACGACCACGTCAAGAATATCGCCTATCTGATGGACAAGAGCGGTCAATGGCGGCTCGCGCCCGCCTTCGATGTCGTCTACGCCCACAATCCCGACGGCCAATGGACCCACCAGCACCAAATGTCGCTGGCCGGCAAGACCAGGGGTTTTGAGCTGGACGATCTGGTCCGCTTCGGACGCTATGCAGATCTCAAGCCGGCCAGACTCAAGCGCATGCTGAACGATATCCTCGCCGCCGCGGAAAACTGGGCCGCACACGCCAAGGCCGCCGGCGTACCGGACAGCCTCGCCCGGCGCGCCCGCGCCGGCTTCAGGCTGGAGTTCTGACGCCCTAGCCGACCCGCTCTGCCATCGGCACCTCACCGCCCTCGGCGCGGGCAATACGCCACTGACTATCGAGCCCGGCGCGGTAATCGCGGTGCTCGATCGTGTTGACCGTAACGAAATCGGCCAGCGCTTCATCAGGCGTCAGGGTGAGGCGGATATAGCCGTGATCGACCATATTGCACCGAGCGACATCGCTATTCGCCTCGCGCATCATCTTGCCATAGTCGACGCCCGGTGCAGCAAAGCCGGAGAACGGCGAAGGGCTGGTGACCGATGCACCGACCAGTTCGGTGCCGATGCGGTTGCCGTCCCTGTCGACCAGATCATTGGCCCAGAAGGAGTGGACATCGCCGGTGACGGTGATGACATCGGCACCAACCTCACGCAAGGCAGCATAAAGCCGGTCGCGCTCGGCGGAATAACCGTCCCACATGTCGAGATTGAACGGGATACCGAAGCGCGTGCGCATGATGATCGAGCGCGCCAGCTCGCTGTCGCGGGTCACAAACCAGCGCAGCCAGGCCGGCATTTCGGTCGCAAAATTGGGGAAATTCACCCGCGCCATAATCACCTGATTGCCCAAAATCCGCCATGGCTTCCCGGCCGCGACCGAGGCGGCGCAGGCATCGCGAATGCCGGCGATCTGCGTTTCGCCGATCAGGGTCCGGCTCTCATCACCCACGACATCGCGCCGCCAGGCGGCGACCGCAGCGAGCACCTCGGGATCAGTGTCATCGGCGTCAGAGGCAACCGGAAAATTGTCGAGCGTGATTTGCTGATCCCGGTCGGTCAGGCGCGATTCCAGCATCACCAGGGTGGCCAGGTCGCCGATCTCGTAATTGCCGAAGCGCTGGCGATTATCGCCTTCCGGTTCGCGCGTCGGGGTCCAGTCATACCAGGCGCGCAGGGCCGCCGTGCGGCGGGCCTCCCAGGAGCCTTCATCGGCATCATGGTTTTCGGCACCGTCGCGATAGCTGTCATTGGCGGTCTCGTGATCGTCCCAGGTCATGATCCAGGGCGCCGCGGCATGGAGCGCCTGCAGGTCCGGATCGGATTTGTACTGGGCGTGGCGGGCAACATAATCGGCCAGTGAAACCATTTCATGGACCGGATCGGGCACGCGATTGAGCGCCTCGGCATCGCCGGTCGCATACTGGCCCATCGCATATTCATAGAGGTAATCGCCCAGGTGGAGGACGAGATCGAGGCCACCATTCTCCGCCGCCTCGCGATAGACATTGAAATGCCCGGCCGGGAAGTTGGAGCAGGACATCACACCGATCCTATAGGTGTCGACGGCACCGGCCGGGAGGGTGCGCGTCGTGCCGACCGGCGAATAGGTCTCGTCGAGACGGAAACGGTAGAAATAGATCCGGCCCGGCTCAAGTCCGGTCGCGAGGATTTTCAGCGTCCCCAGCGGCTGCATCATGACATAGCGGATATCCTCGCCGCGCTCGAACACGATGCTGTCGAACGCCGGATCGGTCGCGACCTCGACGCCGCGATAGCCGCCACCATCATTGGTCAGGGCGGTCCACAACATGATGCTGGTCTGGTCGGGATCGCCCGAAGCGACGCCATGGCGGAAGGGGCCGTCCGTGCTGGCAGGGCGGAAAGCCTTGATGCGCGGTGCACAGGCCCCGACGGCGAGTGATGCGCCGGCAGCGCCCATCAGCGCGGCGCGGCGCGTCAAATTGATCTTGCTCATTTTGCTCTCCCGAATTCCGGACCGGCCGGTTTTGCGCCCGGCCTTCTGCATCCGCAATAGCGTGCGATTGTTGCGTGTTCGCGACAGCAAGGCTACTCGCTTGTGGATGAGCACCGCAAATCCCGACATCCGCACCCTCACCGCCGACGATGAACAGGTCAATCAGCGTATCGATCGCTGGCTGACCGACGCGCTGGAGGAGTTTTCCCGCTCGCGCCTCAAGGCGCTGATCGACAGCGGCCAGCTGACCTGCAATGGCGAGGTGCTGGCCGATCCCTCAGCCAAGGTCGTCCCCGGTGCGGTCTACGCCCTCACCGTGCCGGCCCCCGTCGCCGCCGATCCGGTGCCGGAAAAGATGGATCTCGACATCCTGTATGAGGATGATGATCTCGTGGTGCTGGTCAAACCGGTCGGCCTCGCCGTGCATCCGGCGCCGGGCAACTGGTCGGGCACCCTCGTGCACGGCCTGTTGCATCATTGCGCCGGCTCCCTGTCGGGCATTGGCGGCGTCGAGCGGCCGGGCATTGTCCACCGGCTCGACAAGGATACATCGGGCGTGATGGTCGCGGCCAAGTCGGATGCGGCGCACAAGGGGATGACGATCCAGTTCTCGCGTCACACCGTCGAGCGCGCCTATATCGCCTTCACCCGCCACTCGCCCAACCCGAAGGATGGCCGCATCGAGACGCAATTGATGCGCTCCTCGCGCGACCGCACCAAGTTTGAGGTCCCACACGATCCCAACAGCACTGCCGGCAAACACGCCATCACCAATTACGTCACCCTGGCGCGCTATGGCCAGGACCCGCACGCCTCGATCGGTGCCGGTCTCGCCGCCAAGATCGAGTGCCGGCTCGAGACCGGCCGCACGCACCAGATCCGCGTCCACATGGCCCATATCGGCTGTCACATGCTGGGCGATCCGGTCTATGGCTCCAAGCGCGGGCGGCTGCTCGGCTCGGATATCTGCGATCCCTTCCTGCGCGACTTCCGCCGCCAGGCGCTGCATGCCGCAATCCTCGGCTTCAAGCATCCCGTCACAGGCGTCGACCTGCGCTTCGAGAGCGAGCTGCCCGACGATATGAAGGCGCTGGAAGCCGTTCTGGAACAGCTCTAGCGATCCGCGTCTTGAGTGCGCCCCAACAATCTCTAGAGTGTCCGGATGAAGATGGACGAACCCACAATCATGCAACGGTCCAGCGCGTTGTTGCAGCCCTATGTCAGCGAGCGCGTTCCGGGAGATTTCGCCCCCGATTTCGAGACGCTCGATGAAACCGGCCGGGCTTTGCGAATGCGCGCCGACTGTTTTGCCGGACGGCCAATGATATTGGGTTTCGTCGGCGCGCTGGATCACCCAGCGACGCAGGCCTGGCTCGGCCAGTGGCAGGCCGCAGAGTCGGCCATCGAGGCGGCCGGCGCCCATCTGATGTTCGTCTCCAGCGACACCAATGCCGCGCAGGCGCGCCAGATCAAACGCAGCTGCGGCTTGCTGGCCCCCGTCTGCGGCGATCCCACCGGGGCAATTCAGGCCCAATATGGCCTGTGTCACGGACGGGATCTGCAGGAGCCGGGCAGCGCACGTATTGTCATCATTACAGCCAACGGACAGGTCAGACGCATCATGGATCGAAGCGAAGCCGGAATTGAATCATCGCTGGAAACCGTCAGGGAGCTGGGCGTCGAGGCGGCCGGCAAGGCGCGCGAAGGCTGGATTCCCGGACATGCGCCGATCCTCGTCATCCCCAACGCCCTCGACCCGGCAGATTGCCGGACGCTGATCGAGCGGTTCGAGGCCAGTGACGGATTCCGGGTTGACCGGCCAGCCCCGGAAGAGACGGCGGAACATAAATTCATGGTCTCCGACTATAATCGGCAGGACAGAATTGATCATGTGCTCAAGGACCCGGCCCTGCTCGCACGCCTCGACCAACGCCTGGCCGAGCGCGTCATGCCCCAGGTTCAAAAAGCATTTGCCTTCCAGGTGACCCGCAGGGAATTGCTCCACATCGCCCGCTATAAGGGGGCACGCGAGGGCATTCATATCGGACACCGCGACAATACCCATCCCAGCTCACAATATCGTCGCTTTGCTCTCTCGATCAGCCTCAATGATGATTATGAGGGCGGCGGGCTCGTCTTTCGCGAATATTCCGGCCTGGGCTATCGCGGCGCGGTCGGTACCGCCTTCGTCTTCGCTTCGGGTCTGTTGCACGAGATCGAGGAAACAACGAAGGGCGTGCGCTATAATCTGATCAGCCATCTGTTCAATGACGCATCGCTGCAACAGCCGGGGCGCTGAGCTCTAGGCCTGCGACCGGGATTCTGGCGCCCTGTGCCGGTTCGGCGCAATTCCGGCTTTACATGTTCGGTGAAGGCGCCTGATCGCCGCCATGGACGTCAGGCCCTTCCTGGGTCCCTAATACCCCGCAATCGAGGAGTGGCTGACCATGTCGAATTCTACCCGCGGCGTCGGCGGCTCGACCGCCCAAGCTGAGCTGGCCCGGCTCAAACCCATGCTGACCGGCTGCCAGCCGATCGGCCATGGCGAGCACAGGACGCGACTGTCGGAGCTGGCGCAGCGCATGACCGATGCCGGCCTCGACGCGGTCTGGCTCAATGCCGGCACGAACCTCACCTATTATACCGGCATGAGCTGGCGGGCCTCGGAGCGCCTGGTTGGCGCAATGGTCACCGCCGATGGCGCCTTGACCTATGTCGGCCCCGCCTTCGAGGAAGGCACGCTCAAGCTCTATATGGGCGTTGAGGCGCCCTTGCGCGGCTGGGAGGAGCATGAGAGCCCCTATGCGCTGGTCGCGAGCCTGCTGCCCTCTGGGGCGCAGCTGGGGGTCGATCCGGCAGCGCCCTGTTTCGCCGTCACCGGGCTGAGCGATGCGCTGGGCACCGGTGTCCGCGATGCCGGCGCTGTCGTCCTGCAGGGCCGCATGCGCAAATCCGCCGCCGAGCTGGCGCTGATGCAGGCGACCAAGACGGCCACGATCGAGGTTCACAAGGCCGCCGCCGCCATCCTGCGTGAGGGGATCACAACCAGCGAAGTCACCGAATTCATCCATGCCGCCCACAAGGCGATCGGTGCGCCGGGCGGCTCGACCTTCTGCATCGTGCTGTTCGGACCCGACACCGCCTTCCCGCACGGCGTTGCCCGCCCCAAGGCGCTGGCGGCCGGCGATATGGTGCTGATCGATACCGGCTGCGCCATGCATGGCTATCAGTCCGACATCACCCGCTCATACGTATTCGGCGAGCCGACGGCGCGCCAGCGCGAGGTCTGGGATGCGGAGAAGGCCTGCCAGCTGGCCGCTTTCGCGGCGGCGCAACCGGGCCGGACCTGCGCCAGCGTCGATGCGGCAGCGCGGGTCGAGGCGGAGCGGAGCGGCTTCGGGCCGGGCTATCAATTGCCGGGCATCCCGCACCGCACCGGACACGGGATCGGCCTCGACATCCACGAAGCGCCCTATCTGGTCGGCGGCGATGAGACACCGCTCGAGGCCGGTATGTGTTTTTCCAACGAACCGATGATCTGCGTGCCCGGCGAGTTCGGCATCCGGCTGGAAGATCATTTCTACATGACCGCCGACGGCCCGCGCTGGTTCACCGAGCCGTCGAAATCGATCGAGGATCCGTTCGGCTAGTGTGAGCCGTCGCCGCTGAGACGCAGGCCGAGGATTCCGACCATGATCAGGGTGAGAAAGAGGATGCGGGTGATCGTCACCGGCTCCTTGAACACCAGAATCCCGATCGTCGCGACTCCGAGCGTGCCGATCCCGGTCCACACCGCATAGGCGGTGCCAGCGGGCAAATGCTTCATCGCGGCAAACAGCAGCACCATGGAGGCGGCCAGCGCGGCCAGCACGGCGGCGTGCTGCCACAGGGGTGCGTGACGGTCGACATATTTGAAGCCGAGCGCCCAGGCCATCTCGAAAATCCCGCCCATGACCAGCAGTGACCAGGGCCCTGTCAGAAAAGCCATCATGCCTGCACCTCAAGATCAAAATTGCGGCGCCAGACGTCGCGGACGACCGGGTGTTTCTCGGTTGCCCGCACGGCGCCGGCCAGATTGGGGCAATGCTCGAGGAACCAGCCCCCGCGCGGCGACCAATGGCTCATCATCGCGACATAGACATCGAGCAGGCTCATCGTCTCACCGAGCAGATAGGGCCGCGTCGCGCCCTTGAAGGCCGTATCGATGATACGCCACATCTGTTTGCGGCGCTCAACGGCCTGGTGAAGCAGGGTTTTATGGGTCGCCGGGTCCGGGTGGAAACGTGCCGGTCCGTCGGTGATGGCGAGGGTCGAATAGAAGCTCGATGACATGAAGATCATCCAGCGCAGATATTCGGCGCGCTCGGGTGCATCGGGACGCGGTGCCCAGCGATACAGGCCGTCGAGATCGCCGAGCCAGATCAGGATCGCCGCGCTTTCGGTCATCACGTCGTCATTGGGCAAGATCAGCGCCGGCACCTGGCCCGCCGGATTGACCGATTTGACCCGCGCCAGCCCTTCGGCCCCGGCCAGCGGGTCGGCCTCCTCGAAATCATAGGAGATGCCGTGAAGCTCGAGTGCCGCCTCGACACAGGTCGAGCCGAAACCCTGCTGGCCATAGAGCGTATAGCTCATGCCCTGCCCTCACGAATGGCGGCCTGGACCTTGAGGGCCTGCAGTGTCATGCGGATATCGTGGACGCGCACCATGGACGCGCCGGCCTGGGCGGCGCGCAGGGCCGCGGCGAGCGAGCCGCCGAGACGTTCGGTCTCGGCCGCGCCGTCATCAATGGCGGCGATGAAGCGCTTGCGCGATGCACCGAACAATACCGGATAACCGAGCGCTATCACCTGATCGAGATCATGCATCAGCGCCAGATTATGATCGAGCGACTTGCCAAACCCGATACCGGGATCAAGCCAGATACTGCCGGCATCGACCCCGCCTGCCATGGCGATATCGGCGCGCTCGGTGAGGAAATCACACACTTCACTGACGACATCGCTGTAGCGCGGTGTCTGCTGCATGGTCGTCGGAGTCCCCGCCATATGCATCAGGATCACCGGGACGCCGAGTTCAGCCGCCGTCTCGATCGCGCCCTCCGCGCGCAGCGCCATCACGTCATTCCAGATATCCGCTCCGGCCCCGATCGCCGCGCGGGCCACTTCTGGCTTGCAGGTATCGATCGAAAGCCGCGCCGCCGTCTGCTCGCGCAGCGCCTTGATCACGGGGATAACGCGGCGCATCTCCTCGGCGGCATCGACCGCTACCGCGCCGGGCCGGGTCGACTCGCCGCCGATATCGATGACATCGGCGCCATTTCGGAGCATTTCCAGCCCCCGCGCGACGGCCGCCTGCTGGTCGATGAAATCACCGCCATCGGAAAAACTGTCCGGCGTGACGTTGAGAACGCCCATGATGAAGGGGATGCCGGATTGGCGGCGGGATCGGGGATTGCGCATGCATCCCTGCTAGTCTGACCGTATCGAATTGGCAAGCTGCGGCGCTAGGGGATTGGCGATGCCTGCAGGTCGAGCGTGAATCCGGCCTGGAATTCACCGGCGTCCTGCCCGATGTGAACCGTCGCGGTTTCGCCCTCGCGCACCAGCAGACGCGGCGTCGCAACAATCTGCGGCTCGCTGTCGCCATCACCCTGGGTCGTCAGCGTCACCTCAAACAGGATATCGCCGCCCTGCTGCGCGCTCGCCATCACGGCAGCTACGAGATCGAGCTTGGCCCCGCTTCCCACCTGGCCCAGATCGAAGGTCGTCGCCGATAGATCGTCCATGCGCAGGCGATAGACCTCGCCCGGGGCAATCTGCGGATTGGCCGTGGCCCGGGTGAAGGTCTGCTCGTTTGGAAAGTCGACGCTGGCGGTCGCATCAAGCATCACAGCGAGGCGTTGGACTTGCTCGGGCGCCGATGGCGGGTGCGCGGGAGCATTCGAGGGTGTGCAGGCTGACAGGGCCAGCGCGACAAGCGGAAGGATGACGACAGAAAGACGAATCACAAGGCTCTCCCGCTGGCCGCTTATCGGCCCGAAAAACAACCCTTCCGTGATTTGCCCCCATGGACAAGCGGAAAGAAGAACCCCCGGCGCCTGGCACCGGGGGTTGGTCATCATTTGGTGTTCAAGCCGCGATCAGGCGCCTTGCGGCTCAGGGTCGGTAGTCGGACCACCATCCTTGGCCGGGCCATCATCGGTTGTCGGCACAGCGCTGGTTGGCGGTGGTGATGACGGAGCGGCCGGCTCGTCGGGCCGCGTCGGGCGCTTGCCGTCGAGCAGGTCCTTCACTTCCTGACCTGTCAGCACCTCGAATTCGAGCAGACCTTCGGCCAGCAGATCGAGCTCCTTGCGGTGCTCGGTCAGGATACGGCGCGCCGTCGTCTCGGCCTCCTCGATCAGGGAGCGAACTTCCTTGTCGATCAATTCGGCCGTGTCGGGCGAGATATTCGGGGCTTCATAGGACTGGTTCTGATAGCGCACGCGGCCGAGTTTTTCGGACATGCCCCATTCCATCACCATGGCCCGGGCCATCTGGGTCGCCTGCTGGATATCGCTGGTGGCACCATTGGTGACGTTTTCCGGACCGAAGGCGATGATTTCCGCTTCGCGCCCGCCAAACATCGAAGCGAGACGGGAGACACAATACTGGCGCGTATAGCTCAACCGGTCGGATTCCGGCAGGTTGAAGGTGACGCCCAGGGCACGGCCGCGCGGGATGATCGTGACCTTATGGAGGGGGTCATGCTGCGGCATGTTGAGACCGACAAGGGCGTGACCGGCCTCGTGATAGGCGGTGAGCTTCTTCTCGGCATCGGTCATCACCATCGAGCGCCGCTCGGGGCCCATCATGACCTTGTCCTTGGCATCCTCGAATTCGGTCATCGAGACGACACGCTTGTTGCGGCGCGCAGCCAGCAAGGCGGCCTCATTGACCAGATTGGCGAGATCAGCGCCGGAGAAGCCGGGCGTGCCACGCGCGATCACGCGCGGGTCAACATCACTCGCCAGCGGCACGTCGCGCATATGGACCTTGAGGATTTTCTCGCGGCCGATAATGTCGGGATTGCCGACCACGACTTCGCGGTCGAACCGGCCCGGACGCATCAGCGCCGGATCGAGCACGTCGGGACGATTGGTCGCGGCGATCAGGATCACGCCTTCATTGGCCTCGAACCCGTCCATCTCGACGAGAAGCTGGTTCAGAGTCTGTTCGCGCTCATCATTGCCACCACCGATACCGGCACCGCGCGAGCGGCCGACGGCATCGATTTCGTCGATGAAGATGATGCAGGGCGCATTCTTCTTGGCCTGTTCGAACATGTCGCGGACGCGGCTGGCGCCGACACCGACGAACATTTCAACGAAGTCAGAACCGGAAATCGTGAAGAAGGGCACATTGGCCTCGCCGGCGACGGCGCGGGCCAGCAAGGTCTTGCCGGTACCCGGAGGGCCAACGAGCAGAACGCCCTTGGGGATCTTGCCGCCGAGGCGCTGGAATTTGCTCGGATCCTTGAGGAATTCGACGACTTCCTGCAGCTCTTCCTTGGCTTCATCGACACCGGCGACATCGTCAAACGTCTTGCGGCCATGGGTTTCGGTCAGCAGGCGGGCCTTCGATTTGCCGAAGCCCATCGCGCCGCCGCGTCCGCCGCCCTGCATCTGGCGCATGAAGAATATCCACACCCCGATCAGCAGCAGGAAGGGGAAGTAATTGATCAGGATATTGACGAAGAAATTGCCATCAGTGTCGACAGGCTCGACATCAATATTGACGCCGGCTTCGCGCAAAATGCCAACCGTCTGGTTGTCCTGCGGCGGCAGCATGGCCTCAATCACCTGGCCGGTGCCGCTCTGGGCGCGAATTGTGTCGCCCTGAATGGTCGCCGAGGAGATTTCATTGCGTTCGACCCGGCCAAGAAATTCCGAATAGGTCACCTGGCTGGTCGGTGCGACGGTTTCGCCGGAACGGCTGACAAGCTGCACGAGTGCGAGAAGCAGCACGAACACCACGGCCCAAATCAGGATATTTCTCATTTGCATGCGGATCATCCGTTCAATCTAGCGGTCATCGTGGACCAGATATGGGCATTCAAGGCGAGAAGTGCGAGTCACAGGTGCAGCCCGCAAGCCCTGTCAGGCCGGAGCGGGATGTTCCAACCCCGGCTGGAAGGCAGGTTCACACAGCAAGCGGCTGTGAAACCTTTGCTCCATCAAGGGCGCAATCCTCACGCCAGAATCGTGCCGCACACCGGCAATTGCCAAAACCTCACCATCGCAGCGCAGCGCCAGCAGACCGGTTCGCGCCGGGCCCGGGATGGTTTCCAGATCGCAGCGCGCTCCATCTCTCCTATACCCCTTACCCAAGGGTTCGGCGATGATATTCACGAGGGAAGTTTCAATCTCGTAACGACCGTCCCAGACCTGAGCAGTCCCTGGCTGCACATCCAGCGACTTGCTCCCCGGATGATCAACTCGCCCAAGCACGGCGCCCGGATCGCGGAACATCCAGCTTCCACCGCGCCATCGCATTGTCTGCACACCCGCGGCGCTGCCGGGGCCTTGGTGCAGGACCTGCTCGACCAGACGATCCAGCCCCGAGCGTCGAGCCGGGGCAGCGCGCCCGGAGATAGCCAATGCGAGGGTCTCGATGAGGCGCCGGCGGATCACCGGTGCGGTCCTGCTCAGGCGCTCGACATCCAGTTGCGCCCCACCCCAGGGGTGAAAGCGCACGGCTTCACGGGCGATAGCGGCCGCCATAAGGCGCTCATTGCGATCAATCGCGCCGAGATCCCGGGCGAGAACAGCGAGCCGTTCTGTCTTGAGACCAGCCGTTTCCAAGGTGCCGAGCCGCTGCCGGGCACGAATTCGTGCATAGCGACGGTCCTGATTGGATGGATCGTCGATCCAGCGCTCGCCGGTGGCCGTCAGATAATCACGCAAATCCGTGCGCCGCAAATCGAGCAATGGCCGGAGGATTTCGACACCGCGGCCCTGCGGCCAGACCGGTGAGGCCACCCGTTCGGCCATGGCTGCCAGGCCACGCCAGCCGGCCCCGGCCTGCAAGCGCATCCAGACTGTCTCCGCCTGATCATCCCGCGTATGGGCCAATAGCAATTGCGTGATATGGCGCGCCCGGCACGTTTCAGCCAACAGGGCATGGCGCGCCTGGCGCGCCGCGGCCTGGAGGCCGTGTTCCGGCTTGTCGCCACGCCAGCACAACACCTCGGCGCGGGCACCGAGGCGCCGGGCAGCGTCGACGGCCCGGCGGGCCTCTGCGCCGCTATCGGGCCGCAAATCATGGTCAATGGTCAGGGCATGCAACTCACTGCCACGCGCCCGCGCCCATTCGGCGGCGATGCAAAGCAGGGCATGAGAGTCGCCACCGCCGGAATAGGCGAGCGCGATCGGTTCTGAGCCGGGATGATGGCGATCAAGCCAAGCGTGCAGGCGCGCGGGAAAATCTGCGCCGACCGTCACCGGCAGCCGGCACGAACCGATTCCCGGCTTGCCCGGTCGCGGGATGCGGCCGAGGCATTGGGAAATTGGCGGCCGAAGCGGGCCAGGGTATCGCAAGCTTCACGGGTCTGACCAAGCCCGTGCAGGGAAGCCGCCAGTCGCACCAGGGCGTCGGGCGAACGCTCGCCATCGGGCTGGGCCCGCAGCGAGGCGATATAGGCATCCGCGGATTCAGCGTGATTGCCGCGGACAAAGAAGGTCTCGCCGAGCCAATACCAGGCTTCACCGGCGCGAGGGTCGTCGCCATGCTCTGTGACAAAGCGCTCGAACCCGGATTGGGCGCCGTCGAAATCGCCGTCGAGCAGACGTCCGCGGGCATCCTCATATAGCGTGACCGGATCAGAAACCGGCATGGCGGCTTCGCCCGGCGTGCCGCCAAGAACGCCGGTTGCGGCAGCGCGCTGGCGCGCAAAGGGATCATCGGGATTGACGATGGCCAGGCCGGTCGCGGCATCGGCATTGCCGGGCTGATCAAGCCCGTCCTGCATCCAGGCGGCGGCATCGTTCTCGGGCGGCATTGTGGCCGCGGGATCGGTTGGCATCACGACGCGCGGCTGGCGCTGCGCCTGTTCGACCTGCTCGCGCAGCTGACGGTTCTCAAAGCTGAGCCGCTCGATCTCGCCGGTCATTTCACGCACCTGATAGTCGAGCGCATCGAGGCGCTGCATCAGCGTGTCGACAACCGGATCGCCAGCCATGAAGCGCTCCTCAAGCCGGCCGATGCGCACTTCCGTGGCGTCGATACGCTCGGTCATTTCACGGCGGGACTGGGCGGGGGCCGGTGCTGTCGCGAACATCGCGAGGGCAAGAACGGAAAGACAAACAAATCGGATCATGGTGCGTACCTAATGCAAGAGGACGGCAGAATTACGGCATTTTCCCGTATTCGAAGGGAAGTCGTCTATCAAAGAAAAACGCCCGTGACATCGCGGTCACGGGCGCTCCTTTATTCCGGGCATCACCCCATGATCAGTTGGTGTAACCACCCGTGATCGCGGTCGTCGCATTCCGGTTGATGGCCCAGCAGGCCTCGCCGGATTCGCGGCAGGCAGGACGTTCCTTGCCATAAGACACGGTGGAAATGCGGGATGGGTCCACACCTTGGCTGATCAGATAGTCGCGGGCAGCATTGGCCCGGCGTGCTCCGAGCGCCAGATTGTATTCGCGTGTGCCGCGCTCATCGCAATTCCCGGCAACAAGGATGCGGGCGCTGCGATAGCTGGCCAGCCAGGCAGCCTGGCGGCGCAGGGTTTCCCGAGCCTCAGGCGTCAGATCGTGACGGTCATAACCGTAGAAGACCCGGTCGCCGGCATTCTGAACAAAGTCCTCGACCGAGCCGGCGATCGGGCCGGTCGGCTGGTAATGCTGGACCGGCGGCAGAGCCGGCGGTTGCGTCACTGGAGCAGCTTCCTGCACCGGCGGCGTCGAGGCACAAGCGGTGGCAAATGCACCGAGCGCTGCAATGGCAAACAGTTTCATTTTCATAACGGTACACCCTCATCCGACCAAGCCCATGATGGCACTTGGTGACCTCCCCTGCACACACCCCACGTCGCGATCAGGATGAAATCCCGCCGGCGCCATGTTGCGGTCGAAACGTTACGCAGAAAATCTCTATTCGATCAAGGGCGACCACGCCGGATCGGATGCCATTCCACCCGTAGCCAGCCGCCGCAGGTTGAATCCTGCCAGATCAATACTCCAGATTTCATAACGCGTGCCATTGGCGCGGCTTTCGCCTCGCGTGAACAATAGGACGCGGCCATTGGGCGACCAGGCCGGCGTATCGACATAGTAACCCTCATAGAGAATTCGTTCGATACCCGAGCCGTCGGCCCGCACAACGCCAAGCGAAAACTGATTGCCGCTCTGCTTGGTGAAGGCGATCAAGTCACCGCGTGGCGACCAGACCGGGGTCGTGTAACGGCCGGAGCCGAAGCTGACGCGGTGCGCGTCCGTGCCATCGGCATTCATGACATATAATTGCGATCCGCCACCGCGCGCCGAGGAAAACACGATTTGTTGACCGTCGGGCGAAAAAGACGGCTCGACGTCATCGGCTGGATGGTCGGTGAGCCGCACGAGATTGCGGGTGCGCAGATCGAACAGATGGACATCATGGCCACCGCGGGTCTCGATCGAGACAGCCAGCTGGGATCCGTCGGGCGAAAAGCGCGCCGACAGGCTTTGACCGTTTGGGTTGACCTGGCTGGCAGCACCGCGGCCATTGGAGGCAAACAGGGCCTCCTGACGGCCGGTCTGCAGGTCGTAGAGATAGGTCGTCGCCTGACCTTCGATAAAGGAGACATAGGTGATCTCCTGGGTCGTCGGCGAGTAATTCGGCAGCAGAGCCATATAGGAGCGATCGGTCAGGAAGGATGGATTGGCGCCATCCTGATCCATCATTGCCAATTGCCGGACCGGCTCTTCTTCAGTGCCACGGCCCTCGGAGACATAGACGATCCGGGTATCGAAATAGCCAGCCTCACCGGTCAGGCGCTGATAGACGGCATCGGCAACCTTGTGGGCAACGCGGCGCCAATTCTCCGGCGCGGTGACGAATTGCAGGCCGAGCAGCTGGTCTTCCAGCCGGGTGTCCCAGAGACGGAAGGCGACCAGAAGCCTCCCATCTTCCTGGATGGTGACACGGCCCGCCAGCAGCGCCGAGGCGTTGATCACGCGCCAGTCGGAGAAGCGTGGGCGCAGATCGATATTCTCGATCGCCTCGATATAGGCCGCCGGATCGACCGGCGCGAACAAGCCCGAACTCGCCAGATCATTGGTGATCACCCGGGTGATATCGCTTCCGCGCGTTGCGGCCTCGTCACTGGCCCCGATGAAATCAGGCAACGCCACCGGCAATGGGTCGAGATTGCCTTGCGTGACATCGACGCGCAAAGGTTCCTGGGCAGTCGCTGCCGTCGCGAACACCAGGCTCACGAGGAGGACGGAAATGGCTCGGAAAACTCGGGTCATGATCTCAAACTCCAGGACTGCGGACTATCCCGCGGCAAGGTCTACGTGAAAATTGACTTCTATAAGGCGCCACTGCGCATAACGATCGGCGGGCAGGCTATAGGGTGCGCAGTCGAGCACAGCTGTCTGCGCCCGCTCGGCCGCCGTCAACCAGAATGAATTGCCCGAGGCCTGGATGCGGCCCAGATCCTTCACCCGCGGCGGGCCGGACAGGCTGCCATCGCGATTCAGGCGGACCTCGACAATGACGCCGAGATTTTCCGGATTGGGCATGTCGGCGACGGTGCGCCAGCAGCGATAGGTCTGCGAACGGATCAGTGTCGCCAGATCGGCAGTATCGGTGGCCCCGCTTCCAACGGCGCTGCGCTCGGCGCCCTGGGCGGGCGCGCCCGCATCGCTGCGCGCGTCGGCAACCTGACGCTCGAGATTGCCCAGCAGATCGGCCAGGGAGGGTTCGGCCGGGCGCGAGGGCGGTGGCTGTACTGTGCGTTGCGGCGGCTGGCGCACCGGTGCCGGTGGCTCTTCCGGTTCAGGCTCGGGTTCCGGGGTTGCCGGCTCGGGCACGCTCTGCGGCTCGGCATCAATCAATTCCGGCGCCTGTTCAGGCTCGGGCTCTGGCTCGGCGGCCGGAGGTGGCGCCGCGATTTCGTCTTCGAGACTGGCTTCCTCGACCGCCTCTTCCGGCTCGGGCACCGGTTCGGGCGCTCGGGCGCGCACACTGGTCATCTCGCCCAGGGTTATGATGTCAATTGGAATGATAGGCGCAGCGTCAAACATCTGTGCGGCGCGCGGCAAATAGATCATGCCTGCGGCGATAATGCCGGCGTGCACAAAGAGAGAGAGGATGAAACCACGCACGCGCCAGCCGTTATCGCTCTATCGGGTCCGTGACGAGACCCAGATTGGTGAAGCCGGCCGCATTGACCCGCGCCATCACCCGGGCGACATCGCCATAGGCAGCGCCATCGTCAGCCCGAATGAAGATCCGGCTGGAATAGCCGGTGCCGGCAATCGCGGTCAGGCGCGGTGCCAGCTCCGCGAGCGTCACCACGGTCTCCTGCAGATAGATCTCGCCATCAGTCGTGATGGAAATCGTCAGCGGTTCTTCGCCGGCGGGCAGATTGCGCGCCTCGGTGCGCGGCAGATCGACCGGCACGCCGACGGTCAGCAGCGGCGCCGTGATCATGAAGACGATCAGCAGGACCAGCATGACATCGACGAAGGGCGTGACGTTGATTTCCGCCTTCGGCTTCCATTTGGCGCGTCCGCGACCGGAACGCCCGCTATCGAGAGAAGCAGCCATCGCTCAATGCCCGTCGCGGTCAGCCAGCGCCGACAATTCGTCGACATAGCCGTCGAGGCGCGATCCGTATTTGGCCAGATTGGCCGAGAGCGTATTGAAGAAGATCACAGCCGGAATGGCGGCCAGCAGGCCCAGCGCGGTGGCAAACAGGGCCTCGGCGATACCCGGTGCGACGACAGCAAGATTGGTGTCCTGCGATGCGGCAATGGCCCGGAAGGCATTCATGATGCCCCAGACAGTGCCGAACAGACCAACGAAAGGCGCCGATGATGCGATGGTCGCGAGCACGCCGAGACCGCTCTCGGTATCGGTCAGCTGACGCCCCGCTTCGGCACCGGCTGCCTTGGCCACACGGCTGCCCGGATGGGCACCCTTCCATTCGCGCAGACCGGCGGCGAAGACGCGGCTGAAGGGCTCGCGGGCATTTTTTGCAAACTGGTCAGCGAGCGCATCAAGCGAGCGGCCGGACCAGAATTCACGTTCGAAATTTCGCGCCTTGGCGTGAAGGCTGCGCAATTGCAGCGATTTGTCGATCGCGATCGCCCAGGACCAGACCGACATGAAGGCCAGGATGCACATCACGCCCTTTACGACCCAGTCGGCGCGCAAAAACAGGGCGAGGAAGCTGAAGCCCTCGACTGCCTGAGCCACGTCTACAACAGTTGCATCCATGAGAATTCCCTCGACTTGCGTCCCGGCACGGCACGCCGGGCGATTGGCGTTTGCGTCACTATTCACATTGCAGGCCAAGCGACGCTGGGTCATCCGGTGCAACAGGAGCGCTATGGCTCGCGATTGCGGCAAATTTCAGATGATCACGCGTCCCTGCCGTCAATTTCGCAGCAGACCCTCACCGCAGAACGCCGCCAATTCAAGCCTTTCGGGGACGCAAACTTGAAAAACACTGATTTAATTCTGCAGCCGGGCGCTTCAGTTTCCGGCCATCACATAGGGCAGCCAGGCCTGCGCCATGGATTTGGGCGGCCGTTTGGCGCGCCCTGACGGGTCCATGCACACGGCCTGGACGGCGGCCGTGGCGATAATTTCGCCATCGCGGCGCAACACCTGGTCGAGCATCAGGCGCGCACCCTGCTGCGGCCGGTAGATGGTCTCGACCACCAGCGCATCATCGACCCTGGCGGCCCGCACGAATTCGACATTCATCCGCCGCACCGCCAGCGCCAGCGGATCGGCCTGGGTGGCCAGCTCGGTATGGCTGATACCGAGACAGCGCAGGCTGTCGGTCCGCCCACGCTCGAAGAAATGCAGATAGCGCGCGTGATAGACGACACCGGAAAAATCCGTGTCCTCATAATAGACGCGCACCGGCAGGCGGTGGATGTGGTCGGCGCCGAATGCGCCGGAGGTGGGGAGAAGTGGGTCGGCCATCAGGATCTCATTTGCAGTATTAGCCAGAATAGCAAGATGCCCACCGACCACACCACGATATTGGCCAGCATCCAGCGGAGTTCAAGCTTGGTCGAGGCCGACTGAAAACCGTGTCCGAGAACCACGCGCCGCCCCTTCAAGCGCCCGAAGAGCACCAAGGCACACAGCAATAGGGCCGCCCCGCCGACTCCGACAGAGTTAAGAATAGGGTGTGTCCACAGGCTGAGAAAACCGAGCCCCCAAGCGGATGCGAAGATGAAAATGGTGATGCGACCGACCAGGGCCCGATACCGGCGAGGCAAGACATAAATCACCTGTCCGCGTTGGCCGAAATACCGGTATTTATCTGACCACTTCATTTCCCGAACAGGCTGGCCGGACCCGTGGCCGGCGCGACTGGCGGCGCCAGGCCGAGATGCTCCCAGGCGCGGGCGGTGGCGACGCGGCCACGTGGGGTGCGTTGCAGGAAGCCCTGCTGGATCAGGAAGGGTTCAACGACATCTTCCAGCGCATCGCGCGCTTCCGCCAGGGCGGCGGCCAGGGTTTCGACCCCGACCGGGCCGCCGGCAAAGCTCATCATCAGCGCCTTGAGATAGCGCCGGTCGAGACTGTCGAGCCCGAGCGCGTCCACTTCGAGCCGCCGCAGGGCGTTGTCGGCGGTCTCGGCCGTGATCTCATTGCTGCCATCGGCCTCGACGAAATCGCGCACCCGGCGCAGCAGGCGCCCGGCAACGCGCGGCGTGCCGCGGGCGCGGCGGGCGATTTCGCGGGCACCGTCGGGACTGGCATTGATCCCGAGCTTGCTGGCGGCACGGCTGACGATCAGGCCGAGCTCGGCCTCGTCATAGAATTCCAGCCTTACGGGCACACCGAAACGATCGCGCAGCGGATTGGCCAGCAGGCCGGCGCGGGTGGTTGCGCCGACCAGGGTGAAAGGCGGCAATTCAATCCGCACCGTCCGCGCCGAAGGCCCCTCGCCGATCACCAGGTCGAGACAGTAATCCTCCATCGCCGGATAGAGGATTTCCTCGACGATGGGGGGCAGGCGGTGGATCTCGTCGATGAAGAGCACATCGCGCGGCTCGAGATTGGTCAGGATGGCGGCGAGATCGCCGGCCTTGGCAATCACCGGGCCGGAAGTGGCGCGGAAACCGACGCCCATTTCGCGGGCAACGATCTGGGCCAGCGTCGTCTTGCCCAGGCCCGGCGGGCCGGACAGCAGGACATGGTCGAGCGCTTCCTCGCGGCGGCGGGCGGCGTCGACGAAGACTTGCAGATTGGCAATCGAGGCCTTCTGGCCGACGAAATCATCGAAGGAGAGCGGGCGCAGGGCCTTGTCGCGACTGTCACCCGCTTGCGGCGCATGGTCGACGAGACGGTCGGCAGTGGGGTCCGGAAAGGCGTCAGTCATGATGCACCGGGTTTAGCCTGAACCGGCCACGGGCAGCAATGACCGGCTGCGCGACCCTCATGGCGCCAACACGCGCAGCGAGAGACGGATCAGATCGGAGATCGGCGCATCGCTGCCGGCATCGCGCATCACGGTCGCGACCGCCTGGCGGGCAATGCTCTCCGGATAGCCCAGATTGAGCAGGGCCGAGACCGCATCATCGCGCGCGGCGCCGGCCGACGGCGGCAGCGGCGTTTGCGCCGCGGCGCCCGGGGCCGCAGGGGCGTCACCATGAACCGGCAGGCCGATTGAGAAACTGCGCCCGAGCGGCGGTGCCTTGTCCTTGAGTTCAGTCGCAATTCGCGTCGCGAGCTTGGGGCCGACGCCCTTGGCGCGAGCGAAGGCGGCCTTGTCGCCGAGCGCGGTGGCGTTGGCGAGTTCCTGCGGCGGCAACACGTCGAGAATGGAGAGCGCCGCCTTGGCACCGACACCCTGGATTTCCTGCAGCCGGACAAACCAGGCACGGTCGAGATCATCCGTGAAGCCATAGAGTTTGAAGGCATCCTCGCGGACGTGGGTCTCGATATGCAGCACAACCGCCTGCCCCGGTTCGAGCCGTGCCAGCGTCCGCGTCCCGGCCCCGACCAGATAGCCGACACCATTGACGTCGATCACCGCCTCCTCGGCGCCGATGGCCTCAACGATGCCCTTCAACATGCCGATCATGCGACGCTCCCGATGCTTCGTGCCCGGCGATGATGGGCGTGACAGATGGCAATGGCCAGCGCATCGGCTGCATCGGCAGTCGCTTTGGTGCCCGGTAGCAGGATCGAGACCATCGCGGCGATCTGGGTCTTGTCGGCCGCGCCTGTGCCGACAACGGATTTCTTCACCAGCCGGGCCGCGTATTCGGCCACCGGCAGGCCAGCCTGGGCCGGGGCCAGCAAGGCTGCAGCGCGGGCATGGCCCAGCTTTAGAGCGGATGACGCGTTGTTGGCCATGAAAGCCTCCTCGATCGCCGACTCGTCGGGCTGGTGCAGGCGAACCAGTTCGGTCACGGCATCGAAGATGTGATTGAGACGCATTGCGAGGGGCGCATCGGTCGGCGGCGTCACCACACCGTGGGCGATGGCCGCCAGGCGGTTGCCATCGACTGTGATCACCCCCCACCCCATCCGGCGCAGACCAGGGTCAATTCCCAGAATTCGAATCATGCTCACAACAGGGTCCGCCTTTGATCAAGGGTTTAGCATTCGCGCAAAGAGAAGAACAAGAGGTGAACGCAAAATTGCTCATCTGAAAGGTCCGCCGCAATGGCCCGGCGCGGCACGGATTTTCTGCAAGCGCTTCGCAATCTCACAATTGATGCGAATTGGTCGCAAAATCTTTTCGTAAACCTTTGAAAATGCTCATTTTTATTATCCGTAGTATCATTTGACCGCTGTCAGGCCTCACGGCTACAGTAAAGGGGAGTATGCACCATTTCGAACGCAGGGTTCGTTGGTATTAAAGGGGAAATTTAAATGGCTAAAAAAGGCAAGATGAGCCGCCGCTCATTTCTGACGCGGGTTGCAGGCGGCACGGTTGCTGTCGGCGCCGTCGCGACAGTCGCGGGCGCAACAATGCTGCAGCGCAACAGCGATGCGGATCCTTCTGATTCCGCAGGCAATGCGCGCACCGGCATCACCGACAGCGATTCGGGCAGCTATGCTGACCAGGCTGGTCACGGCACCGGCACCACCGGCATCACCGACAGCGACAGCGGTGCCTGCGCCGACACCGGCGGTCACGGACGCGGGAACTCCGGCTACACGGATAGCGACAGCGGCAGCTGCTCCGATCCGGCCGGCCGCGGTCGCGGTGGCTAGCCCAGATACTTCCGGGTCCGGGCGCCTGCGCGTCCGGACCCGTCCTTCATGCGAGGGATGGCATGCCGGCCCCTGGGGAGGCGCCGGACTTGATCTCAAAGGAATTTTGGCATGGCAAAAAAGGGAAAGCTGAGCCGCCGCTCGTTTCTGACGAGCGTTGCGGGTGCGGCAGTCGCAACCGGCGCGGCAGCCGTCGTTACCGGCGGTTCGGAAGCCCAGCGCTATACCGGACGCACTGACAGCGATACGGGCAGTTATGCCGACCGCGCCGGATATGGCCGCACCGGCATGTCTGACAGCGATAGCGGATCCAATGCCGACCGCGGCGGTTATGGACGCGGCAGCACCGGATATACTGACAATGATAGCGGCAGCTATGCCGACCCTGCGGGGCGGGGCCGCGGCAATACCGGCGTCACCGATAGCGATACGGGCAGCTATGCCGATCCGGCCAATCGCGGTCGCGGTGGGCGCACCGGCATCACCGACGGCGATAGTGGCGGCAATGCCGACCCGGCCGGACGTGGGCGCGGCGGCAGCCGCAGCGGCCTCACCGACTCTGATCCGAGTGATCCGGTCGGAAACGGTCGCGGTGCGCGGAACTTTACCGATAGCGATTCCGGCAGTTGTGCCGATCCGGGCGGACGCGGGCGTGGCCCGGTACGCCAAGGAACGTCTGACAGCGATAGCGGTCGGTGCTCCGATCCGGGCGGTCGTGGACGTCCTGGCTATTAGGCTGATGGCTCGCGACTGAATTTGCGGGCGGGCCGCACCCAGCGGTCCGCCCGAATTTCCTGACGCCAACCTTCTGATGAGGGAGATCATGCCATGGCCAAACGTGGAAAACTGAGCAGACGATCATTCCTGACCCGTGTTGCGGGCGCTTCGCTTACGGTCGGCGCAACCGGGGTGGTGTCCGCTTGCGCGACGACAGGATACACTGACTCCGACCCCTATGATCCGGTCGGCGGCGGTGGCTATCGAGGCGGTGTCACGGACGCCGATTCAGGGCGCTATGCCGATCAGGCCGGCTATGGCCGCGGCGGCGGCGTCACTGATGCCGATACCGGCAGCTATGCCGATCCGGTCGGACGCGGCCGGGGTGGCGGCGTCACCGACAGCGATACCGGAAATTATGCCGACCCGGTCGGTCGTGGACGCGGCAGTAGCGGCATCACCGACAGCGATACCGGTGCCTATGCCGATCCGGTCGGACGTGGCCGCGGCGGCAGTGGCGGCAACCGGGTCACGGACAGTGATTCAGGCCGCTATGCCGATCCGCCGGGACGCGGTCGCGGCAATAGCGGTGGCGGCATCACTGACAGCGATACCGGTGCCTACGCCGATCCCGCCGGACGCGGTCGCGGCGGCGGCATCACCGACAATGACAGCGGCAGCTATGCCGACCCGGTCGGACGGGGCCGCGGACGTGGTGGACGCGGCAGCAACGTCACCGATAGCGATACCGGCGCCTACGCTGATCCGATTGGCCGGGGTCGGGGTAACTGATCCAGCCGGGACAGATCAATCGGCGAACAGGGCCGCAACGCCCTGCTCGCCGCACCTGTCTCGAAAGACCTGCGCTATTGCCCCTGGGCACGCAGGATAACCAGAACATCTAGAGACCCGCTGCGTTCCGCAGTGTGGGAAAAAGCGGGGACCAATGAGCGACCAACAGTGGATGCAGGATGTACTCGGATACCTGCTGGATCCGATGAATCCGGAAGAATTCCTGGCCGACTACCACGAGAAAAAGGCCTTCATCGCTCATCGCAATGATCCGGAACGCTACCGCCCGCTACTGTCGATCCAGCGCATTGATGATCTGATCTCCGGGATGGATTTTCAGCCCGGCACCCTCGACATGGCGCGCTCGGATCCACCCATTTCGCGCGCCGATTACAGCTTCGAAAGCGGCCTGATTGACCGCGGCGCCGTGGCTCGCAATTTCCAGCAGGGCGCGACCATTGTCCTGCCCCAGCTGCACCAGGTCGACCCGACCCTGGCCGGCTTCACCCGCTCGGTCGAATCCCTTCTATCCTGCCATGTCCAGACCAATATCTATCTGACCCCGCCCGAAGCCCAGGGCTTCAAGACCCATTATGACGATCACGATGTCTTCGTCCTTCAGGTCGAAGGCTCGAAATCCTGGCGCCTGTACAACACCCCCGTCGAGAACCCCTACCGGGGCGAGGGCTTCCAGCCCGGCGCTCATGAAATCGGCGAGCCGGTCCAGGAATTCATCTTGCGGGCCGGGGAATGCGCCTATGTGCCCCGCGGCCTGATGCATGATGCTTCAACCCATGGACATGACGTCTCCCTGCACATCACCGTGGGGCTCATCGTCAAGACCTGGGCAGATCTGATGCTTGAGGTTGTCTCCGATGTCGCCCTTCGGCGACCTGAATTCCGTCACGCTCTGCCCGTGGGTTTTGCCCGCCCGGACTTCGACCGCACGCAGAGCGAGGCCCATTTCAAGACTCTGATGAAAGCGCTCAACAGCGAAGCCGATCTCGATTCCTCCTACGATATTTTTGTCGATAATTTCATCCGTTCACGGACACCGAATACGCGCGGCGCGATCGTGAATTTCAACGCGCCGGACAAGGCCGGCCAAAAATACCGCCTTCGCCCACTTGTGCCCTGGCGGCTGGCCGAGGATGGCGAAGAAGTCGTGATCATCACGGCAGGCGGCGAAGTCCGCTTTCCCGCCGCCGCAGAGGCCGGGCTACATATCCTGCTTGATGGCGGTGAGATTTCGGGGAGCAGCTTTGCAGGTCTCGACGAGACCCAGACCCGTGACACCTTGAAAAAACTCTTCGCCTTCGGGATATGCACGCCGGTCGGGTAATCGCAGGCACGGCTATCGTGGCGCGGCCGGACCCGGTCACTGTCCATACCGCACCCAACGCCGCAGATCTGACTCAAAGCCGGGGCAAGCCCGCGGGAGATGACTGACACCTCATGATCCTGAGATATCTCGCCATCCCTTTCGGCATCGGACTGGCCTTTCTGGTCCTCTGGTTGATGTGGCCCTCGCCCATCAACCCCATCCGGTGGGACGAACCGGCTGCTCCACCTCTGGACGGCGTCCTTTCGCCTGATGACGACCTGGCCGCAGCGACCATCTTTCAGGCTGGCGCGCCTAGCGCTGCGCGAAGCGTCGCGGTCTCAACCGATGGCATGGTCTATTTCGGCACGTCCGATGGCGACCTCATGCGATTGCGGACGGGGCTCTCCGACGATGATATCCAGCCCGAATATCTGGCCCATATCGCCGACGCCCCCCTGTTTGGCCTGGCGTGGATTGATGAATCAAACCTGGCGATCGCCGCCACTGGCAGCATTCACGCTTTCAATCTGACCAGCCTGGAAGTGCGCACACTCAGCACAGGCAGCACGGCCCGATCCTTTGGCAATCTCAGCAGCCTGACCGTCGCCGACAATGGCGTCATCTATTTCACGGACTCCTCCGCGCGGTGGGATCATGCTTCGCCTCGGCCGGGCTATTTCTATGACATGCTCGAAAACCGGCCGAACGGCCTGGTCTATGCCTGGGATCCTCGAAGACGGATCACGGCGCAGGTGCGGGATCGCCTGTATTATCCCACCGGGATCGCCCTCGCCTCGGACGGCCAGTCGCTACTGGTCAGCGAGACCTTTCGTTACATGATCCAGCGCATCTGGGTCGCCGGCCCCCGGCGCGGAGAGATCGAGGTATTCGCCAAGAATCTGCCCGGCATGCCGACCGGTATCGCATTGGACGGCAAGGGCGGTGTGATCGTCGCGATGGCAACGCGGCGGTCGCGCCTGCTCGCGACCGCGCACCGCAATCCCGGCCTGACACGGTTTCTGATCAAGCTGCCACAATGGCTCCGCCCCACGGATACCCGACCACAGGGCTTTGTCCTGCGTCTCAACGAATCCGACGGCCAGATACGCGATGCCTTCCACGATCAGGACAGTGCGCTGAATTATCTCTCCAGCGTCACAATCGGTCCTGGCGGTGCCATGTGGCTGGGTTCATCCTTCGGCGGCGTCATCGGTCACTTCGATCCGGACGACCTGGGCGACCAGACCGCGCAACCCTGACACTATTCGCGTGAGCAGCTGCCTGTGCGTGTGCCCCTAGTGGGAAAGGCGTTTGCGCGCGAGTGCCACAATGGCGTCGGCGGTGATCCCGAACAATTCATAGAGCTGGCCGGCCGGGGCGCTGGCGCCGAAGCCCGTCATGCCAACGAAATCGCCATCGGAACCGATCACGGCATCCCAGCCATAACGCAGTGCCGCCTCGACACCGATACAGGGCACGCCCGGCGGCAGGATTTCATCGCGATAGCGACGGCCCTGTTCGAGGAAGAGGTCGATACACGGTGCCGACACGACCCGTGCCGCGGTGCCCGACGCCGCCAATTGCGCGGCGGCATCAACGGCAAGCCCGACTTCCGATCCGGTCGCGACAATGATGATATCGGGCGCGCCGCTTGTATCACGCAGGATATAGGCTCCCCGGCTGGACCGGTTTTCCTGGCCATCATCATCGCGGAGGAAAGGCAGGGTTTGACGGGACAGTGCCAGGACGCTGGGACCGTCGAGCCGCAACAACGCCAATTCCCAGGCCTCAGCGGTCTCGAGCGCGTCGGCCGGACGGTAGACATGCATGTTCGGGATCGCTCGTAGGGAGGCGAGGGTTTCGACCGGCTGGTGCGTCGGGCCGTCTTCGCCAAGACCGATCGAATCATGGGTCAGCACGTAGATGACCGGCTGCTGCATCAGGGAAGACAGGCGCATGGCCGGCCGGCAATAATCAGCGAAGACAAGGAAGGTTGCGACATGGGCGCGGAACCCGCCATGCAGGGCCAGCCCGTTCGCGCAGGCCGCCATGCCATGCTCACGAATGCCAAAATGGATGTACTGGCCGGCATAGGAATCGGCGGAGACGACCCCGACATCCGGCGTCTTGGTCAGGTTCGAGCCGGTCAGATCAGCCGAACCGCCGACCAGGCTCGGCCATTCGCCGAGAATCGCTGCCAGCGCCTTGCCCGAGGCAGCGCGCGAGGCCAGATCGGGCCGGTCCTCCGCCACTTTCAGCCGCCATGCGATCAGCGCAGCGCGTTCGGCCTCGCCGGCATCACTCGACAATTGGGAGACAAATTCACCGGCCAGATCAGAGGCCGAAAGCCGGTCGCACCAGGCGGAATGGGCATCGGCCGAACCGGTCGAATGCCAGTCGGCATAAATCTCGTCCGGGATTTCAAACGGGCCATAGGGCCAGCCCAGCGCCTTGCGGGCGCCGGCAATCTCTTCAGCGCCCAATGGTGCACCATGGCTACCGGCCGTACCGGCCTTGGTCGGTGCGCCATAGCCAATCGTGGTGCGGCAGGCGATCAGGACCGGGCGCTCGCTGGTCTTTGCCGCGGCGATCGCTGCATCGACCGCGTCGATATCGTGCCCGTCGACACGGCTGGTCGCCCAGCCGGCCGCCTCAAAACGCTTGAGCGTGTCGGTCGATTCGGAGAGGCTTGTCGGACCGTCGATCGAGATTTCATTATCGTCCCACAGCACGCACAACCGGTTGAGCTTGAGATGCCCGGCCAGGGAGATGGCTTCATGGCTGATGCCCTCCTGCAGATCACCGTCCGAGGCAATCACCCAGGTCCGGTGGTCAACGACAGCATCGCCATAGCGGGCATTGAGCATGCGTTCGGCGAGCGCAAAGCCAACCGACATCGAGATGCCCTGCCCCAGCGGCCCGGTGGTCGCCTCGACACCGGCGGTGTGGCCGTATTCGGGGTGGCCGGGCGTGAGGGAATCGAGTTGACGGAATTGCTTGATCTGGTCGAGCGTCATCTCTTCGAAGCCGGTCAGGTGGAGCAGCGAATAGAGCAACATCGAGCCGTGACCGGCCGACAGGATGAAACGGTCTCGATCGGCCCAGCCCGGCGCCGCCGGATCGAATTTCATATGCTTGGCCCACAAGACGGTCGCGACATCGGCCATGCCCATCGGCATGCCCGGGTGACCGGAATTGGCGGCTTGCACCGCATCCATGGAAAGGGCCCGGATGGCATTGGCCATTTGAGCGAGACGGGTCCCGGGGATTGCGTTCATTGCTGTCTCTCTCTTGGCATCAGGGTCATGACTGCATCGTCCGGCGGGGCCGGCATTTCATTGCGGCGCAAAGCCTGTCCGGGCAAGCATTGCCCGGGTGGACGCGTCATAGCCGCTTAATTCACCGTCCAGAATACCCTTCGTCAGCACCTTTCCCAGTTCGACACCCCATTGGTCAAAGGGATTGATGCCGTAAAGCACGCTCTCGACGAAGACCTTGTGTTCATGCAGGGCCAGAAGCGCACCGAATATGCCCGGGGTCAAATCATCGAGCAACAGCACGGACGAGACCCGGCCGCCGGGCATGGATTTCTGTGCGGCAAGCGCCGCATCATCGCCAGGCGGCAATTGGCGGCCATCCAGCAGGGCAGCGCCCTGGGCGGCCATATTGGCGGCAAGCACACGTTCACGCGGATCGGCACTGGCGAAATGGCGGGCAATACCGATGAAATCCACCGGCGTCACATCGCCGCCCTGGTGCAGCCACTGGAAGAAGGAATGCTGCACTTCCGTACCGCACCCCCCCCAGACGAGCGCGCCTCCCGGCATTGGGGCAGCTTGCCCCTCGGCGGTGACCGACTTGCCAAGGGATTCCATCTCCAGCTGCTGCAGATAGCCGGGCAAGAGGCCCAAACGGGCGGAATAGGCCGCGACGCAGCGGCTGGAATACCCGAGCACACCGCGATTCCAGAAATCGATCAGCGCCTTCATGACGGGCAGGTTTCGGGACATTGGCGCGGTCGCGAAATGCTCATCCATTGACCGTGCCCCGTCGCGGAAGGCCGCGAAGGCATCCGGGCCGAGCCCGATCTCAAGGCTCAGACCGACCGCGCTCCAGACCGAATAGCGCCCGCCGACCCAGTCGGGGAAATCGAAAACATGATCCGGGTCGATGCCGAAACCAACAGCCTTGTCGCGCGCAGCCGAGGCCGCGATGAAGTGCTGCCCGGCCCGATCTGCCCCGACATGTCCCGCCATCCAGGCGCGGGCCGCTTGTGCGGTCATCAATGTTTCCTGGGTCGCGAAAGACTTGGAGGCGATGATGAAGAGAAGGCTTTCCGGGTCAGCTCCGGCGACAGCCTGTTCCAGGTCCGACGGATCGAGACTGGCGATGAAGCGCAATTCCGGTCCGGTGCGGGCCTGCCCGGCCAGGGCGTCGGCCACCAGACGCGGCCCCAGATCGGAACCGCCAATGCCAATATTGACGACGCGCGCAACGGCTTTTCCGGCCGGCTTGAATTGACCGCTCCGGACCTGCAGAGCGAAAGCGCGGGTCTGGGCCTGGCTTCGGTCAACCAGATCGGCCGCCTCCGAACCCTGGATTTGCGCACCATGGCGGTAGGCCATATGGAGCGCGGGTCTTTGTTCGCTCGTATTGACGACACCACCGGTCAGCAGAGCCTCGCGGCGGGCGTCAAATCCGGCGCTTTCGAGATAGGCCGCCAGAGCAGCGATACTGGCGCGGTCAAGCCGCTGCTTGCTGGCATCCAGCTCAATGCCGGCATGCGAAATCAACAGCGCGTCAGCGCGCTCCGGATCGAGGGTCATCAGCTCCCGGATCCGGGCACCGGCAAGGCGCCTTGCGTGCGCGATCAGTGCCTGAGGTGGGACATTGTTTTCCAGCTCGATGACGGTCATGAAAAAAACCTAGAATCCGGTGGGCCGGAACACAAGGAGGTGTCCAGAACACACAATTAGACCACCGTTCCAGCCGGATGTGTCCGGTCGGACTCGAGGCACGCACACTCGATGATGGCGCCGAACACATGATAAAGTGTGCTGGCAGGAATCCGCTCCGAGGCCGGCTTGCCTCGAGCATCGAACTGATCGATCCATCCGCCGGAGATGACATTGTCGAGATGGTAGTCCAGCATCGCAGCCTCGGCGGCCTGAAGATGTGCGGCCGCGCCGGGCAGGTCGAGCCGGCGCCTCAGCGCCGCAACCCGCAGCCATTCAGTCTGCATCCAGGTCCGCGACGATCCGTCCAATGCTTCGCCACGCGCATTGATCGCCGCATAGAGCAAGCCGGTTGCCGGGTTGATCCCGGACTGCATGGCGGTCTCGAACAGGGTATCGGCGGCCGGGTCCAGGGGCTGACCGCTAAGCCTGTGAAACTCATGCAGCAGCCAGGCCCACTCGCATAAATGGCCCGGCTCCACCACCGAGCCCAGATCGCCTGTGGCGCGGCTCCAGTCCGCATTGAAGAACTCCCGCACCACTGCCGGTCCGCGCTGGTAGAACACCCGGTCGAACAGAGCCTTGATTGCGCTGGCCCGGGCCAGTATGTCGGCGCGCCCGGTGGCCTCATAAAGCGCCATCAGCGCTTCGAACATATGCATGTGGGGATTTTGGCGCCGCGGCCAATGCGCGCCGGAAATGCTTTCGACATAGCCGCCGGCCGGGTCGGCCATGGCACCATCAAGCCAGGCCAGCGTTTCGTCGGCCAGATCGAACCAGGCCTGATCGCCGCTGGCTCGGCCGAGCCAGGCCAGGGCGAGCAGAATAAAGGCGTGATCATAAAGGTCACGAACGGGGTTGGCGACCACGCCACGATCCGTCAGAAGATGAACCCAGCCTGGCCGGCCATCGACCCGCCAGGCGCGCTTGCGCAGCAAATTCATCGCCTCTTCGGCGCGCTCAAGGCCAAAACCCCAGCCCTGATGGTGAGCATGGGCGAAGACGTAGATCTGGCGCGCCTGCACCCGAACCCGGCGCATGTCGCCACTGATGGGAGATCCGTCGAGGGCAAGGGATTCGGCGAATCCGCCATGCACATCGTCCCAGCCATGCTCGGCCCAGAACGGGAGCGCTGTTTCCAGCCCCCATTGTGCAAATCTGCCGACGCCTTCCACCCCATCCCCCGATCAACCAGCCTGCTGCAACCTATCAGGCAAGGCTGGCCATGTCCTCGTCGGAGATATCGAAATTGGCGTAGACATTCTGAACGTCATCGCTGTCGTCGAACGCATCCATCATCTTCATCAGGCCGGGCACCTTGTCGCTCGGCACAGGGATCAGATTTTGCGGTTTCCAGATCAGATTGACCGAGACCGGGTCGCCGAATTTCTCTGACAGGGCCGCGACCACATCCATCATGTCTTCGCGCGCCGTGTAGACGAGGTGCTGGCCTTCATTGTCATCATCGCCAGCTTCAGCCGCGACATCATCCGCGCCCGCTTCGATCGCCGCTTCCATCATCGTGTCTTCATCAGCCACGGAGAGCGGAAAACGGATTTCGCCGACATTGTCGAACATGAAGGCGACCGAGCCGGTCTCGCCCAGATTGCCGCCATGCTTGGCGAAGGCGGTGCGGACATCGGCTGCGGCACGATTGCGATTATCGGTCGAGACCTCGACGATCACGCCGACACCGCCGGGACCGAAACCCTCATAGCGGATATCCTCATAGCTATCCGCATCGCCGCCAGCCGCCTTGTCGATCGCGCGCTGGATATTGTCTTTCGGCACCGACTGGCCCTTGGCGATCGAGACCGCCAGACGCAGGCGCGGATTGGCATCGATATCACCGCCACCCAGTTTCGCCGCGATCGTGATGTCCTTGGACAGTTTGGAGAACAGCTTGGAGCGAAGCTTGTCCTGGCGCCCTTTGCGGTGCTGGATGTTCGCCCATTTGGAATGTCCGGCCATGTTTGGCTTCCCTATGCCTGCGGATTCGAGTGGTTTTATTAGCGAGAATGACCGCGAAAGGCGAGCCGGTTCGCCACATTCAGGATCAGCCCATCACAGCAGATGGTGATGACCGTCGTCTTTCAGCGCGTCGACAATCTTCTTGACGCTCTGCGCGTCATCGCGGTGCACGACCAGGACCGCATCACCGGTCGCGACAATGATCAGATCCTTGACGCCGTGAATGGCGACCTTGGCGCCATTGGAGATCACGAAGGAATTCTCGCTGGCATGGATGCTGACATTGCCGCGCGAGGCATTGCCGTTCTCATCCTTGTCAGAGATCGACCAGAGCGCATCCCAGGAACCGACATCCGACCAGCCGATATCGGCCGGCACAACGACGGCCTGGCGGGTCCGCTCCATCACGGCATAGTCAAAGGAAATCGATGGGCAGGCTTCAAATGCGGCCAGGTCCAGCGTCAGCTTGGTGCCCGATTGCCCGGCCCCGCTCACGGCATTGCGGCTATGCCGGGCGACTTCGGAGCAATGCTGTTCCAGCTCACCAAGGAGCGCCCCGGCACCGAACAGGAAAATGCCGGCATTCCAGTAATATTCGCCGCTGTCCAGAAAACCGCGGGCGGTTGCGGCATCGGGCTTTTCGGTAAATCTGTCGACGTGGAAGCCCGACAGGATCGGGGCCCCGCGGCGGATATAGCCATAACCCGTCTCCGGCCCATCCGGTTCGATACCGAAAGTAACCAGCTGCCCTTGGGCTGCGAGCGCGGCACCATGGGCGATCGCCTGGTGGAAACCGTCAATATCGCGAATGTGGTGGTCAGCAGGCAGGAGAAGGATGAGGGCATCCTCGCCGAGCTCGCGACGGACGAGCTCGGCAGCAACGGCAGCGACTGGCGCCGTATTGCGTCCGACGGGCTCGACGACATAGCGGGACGGCGCACATCCCAACTCGTCAAGCTGCTGACGGGCGCGCACATACTGACTTTCATTTAGGACGATGATCGGGGCTTCAAACTCGAAATCCTTCGAGCTGGCGGCGACGCGGCGGGCGGTTTCCTGCACCATGGACAGCTCGGTGACGAGCGGGTGCAATTGTTTGGGGTGGGCCGCCCGGGAGAGCGGCCACAGGCGGGTCCCGGATCCACCCGACATGATAACCGGAACTATTCGCACCACCATTCGTCCGTCCTCATCCTTGCGGCCGTTTCCAGACCGCGCAGCAGGCGGTGAAGTCTACATTTTCGAGACGCCAAAGCACAGGCTGCCCCGCATATGGGACACCGCGCCGGAAAGAAGCCAACATCTCGCGGGCTGGAGCAAACCGCATGTAAGATGCCTGCCGCCGGTCAGACGCGGGCAGCCTTGCTATCGGTTGCGAGATTGGTGGCTGGTGGAAAATTCCGGAGGGTCAGAAAATTGAGAAACTGGCCCAGCATGCTTGCACTGTCGGTCTGGACAACACGGATATAGGATTCCGACTCCTGCAGGCTGGTCGTGAAGACACAGGCCTGATTGTGAGCATCACTCTCTTCGCATGACCTCAGAAAATCGACCAGATACTGATCGAACACATGAGCATCCTGCGCTTTTTCGAACCGGATCGTCTGTTTAAACATGCCATCCCCCGATAGCTAACGCATACCACGCCAACGCATCGAAACGAAGTCCCCGCAACCCACGCGCGATCTGGGTCAGTGGCATTCCCGTTCTGTGCGCCTTCTGCAGATGCCCGGCTCGTGCTGGCCACGGCTTGCTGCCATCAATCACGCCATCATCCTTTCGCCATTATGGCAAAGGCGATGGCATGCCTCCCGTGATCAGGATCATGACAATTGGGTAATTTTTCAAGTAGCCAGAATCAGTCGGCGTCCGCGCGCCTGCGGTAGCAGGGCGCTACAACTGAGAATGGTCCGGCTCAGGGTTGTGGAACCAGCTCTGACAGCTGACCGCCAATCCGGATCGCCTCGCAGCGCAGCGCCAGGCCGGTCGCGTCATCGGTCTCGACGAACACACCGCAAACCGTGGCCTCACCGGTCGCCGGCTCGAAACGGCCCGTGCGCATCCGGGTCGTGAAGCGGCGCAAGGGCTCTTCCTTGTCCATACCGATCACCGAGTCGTAATCGCCACACATGCCGGCATCGGTCTGGTAGGCCGTGCCACCCGGCAGGATACGGGCATCTGCGGTCGGGACATGGGTATGGGTGCCGACGACCAGGCTCGCGCGGCCATCACAATAGACGCCCATGCCCATTTTCTCGCTGGTCGCTTCGGCGTGAAAATCGATGATAATCGCATCGGCGACCTGGCCCATCGGTGCGGCCGCCAACTCTCGCTCAATAGTTGCGAAGGGATCGTCGAGGGTTTCCATGAACAGGGCCCCCATCAGATTGACCACCAGCACGCGCGAGCCATTGGCCGCCTCGATCAGATTCGCGCCCTTGCCCGGTGTCGACCCGGCCGGATAATTCGCCGGTCTGAGCAGGCGCGGTTCGCGATCGATATAGGTCAGGGTCTCGCGCTGGTCCCAGGCGTGATTGCCCAGGGTGAGCGCATCGACGCCAAGGTCAAACAGGCCTTCACAGATCTTCTCGGTGACGCCGAACCCGGCCGCCGCGTTCTCGGCATTGACGACGACGAAGTCGAGGGCGAGGGTCTGGCGCAGATCGGGCAGATGCGCTTCCAGCGCCCGGCGTCCGGTCTTGCCGACAATATCACCGAAAAAAGCAAAACGCATGCGAGGCTCCAGGCGCGATCAGCCCGCAGGACAGGGCAAGGCGCGGGATATGACGCATATCGAGCGTAAAGTCCAAATCATGGCTGATGATCGCGCCGTGTCAGGCCGCGACGGTCTTGCCCGGGACGTAGTCAAGGATCGGCCCCAGCGCCCGCTCGGCATCCTCCACCGGCCAGCCCTTGCGGGCGGCATAGTCCTCGACCTGGTCGCGCAGGATGCGGCCCACGGCGAAATAACAGCTCTCGGGGTGCGAGAGATAGAGGCCCGACACCGATGAAGCCGGCGTCATGGCGAAGGAATTGGTCAGGCTGACACCGGTCGCATCGGCCGCATCGAGCAGGGCGAACAGGGTGCGTTTTTCCGAATGATCCGGCTGGGAGGGATAGCCGGCCGCGGGGCGGATACCAGCATAGGTCTCGGCGATCAGGTCCTGGCGCGACAACGTCTCGTCCGGGGCGTAACCCCAATGTTCGCGGCGGACCTGCTCATGCAGCCATTCGGCACAGGCCTCGGCCAGCCGGTCGGACAAGGCCTTGAACATGATCGAGGAATAATCATCCTTTTCAGCGACAAAGCGGGCATGCACGGCCTCATTCTCGCCGGCTGTGACCACAAAGCCGCCGAGATAATCGGCAATCCCGGACGGCGCGATAAAGTCGAACTGGGACAGGTGCGGCCGTGCATTATCCTTTGCGGCCTGCTGGCGCAGACCATGGAAAGTGTCGAGCCGCCGGGTGCGGCTGTCATCGGTATAGAGGACGGCATCATCGCCAGCACGGTTGGCGGGCCAGAAGCCGCACACCGCCTTCGGCGCCAGCAAATCCTCATCGACCATGCGATTGAGCATGACCTGGGCGTCCTTGAAGAGGTCTCGGGCGACGGCGCCGCGTTTGGGGTCGTCGAAAATCGCCGGATAACTGCCCTTGAGCTCCCAGGTGAAGAAGAAGGGCGTCCAGTCGATATAGTCGATCAGGGTCTTGACCGAGGGCGAGAAAGTCCTGGTGCCGAGGAAGGCCGGCTTGGGCGGGGTATAGGCCGACCAGTCGCAATCCCAGGCATTGGCCCGGGCTTTTTCCAGTGGCAGCCGCGCCTTCTTCGAGCGTGCCGCAAGACGGCGTTCGCGGATCTTCGCCAGATCCTCACGCACACCCGCCGCATAGGCATCACGGCCATCGCCCAGCAATTTGGAGACGACGCCGACGGCGCGGCTGGCATCAAGGACGTGGATCACCGGTGCAACCGAGATCGCCGGGTCGATCTTGACCGCCGTATGGGCCGGGCTGGTGGTGGCGCCGCCAATCATCAGCGGCAGGGTGATATTGCGCCGCTCCATTTCGGAAGCGACGAAAACCATCTCGTCGAGCGAGGGCGTGATCAGGCCGGACAGGCCGATCACATCGGCGTTTTCGCGCAAGGCGGTCTCGATAATGGTCTCGCAGGTCACCATCACGCCGAGATCGATCACCTCATAGCCATTACATTGCAGCACCACGCCGACGATATTCTTGCCGATATCGTGGACATCGCCCTTCACCGTCGCCATCACGATCTTGCCGGCCGAGGATTGCGCCTCGCCGGCGGCCTCCTTCTCGGCTTCCATGAAGGGGATGAGATGAGCCACGGCCTGTTTCATGACGCGGGCCGATTTCACCACTTGCGGCAGGAACATGCGGCCATCGCCGAAGAGATCGCCGACGATATTCATCCCGTCCATCAACGGGCCCTCGATCACATGCAGCGGCCGCTCGGCCAGCTGACGCGCCTCTTCGGCATCCTCGACGATGAATTCATTGAGGCCGTGGACCAGGGCATGCTTGATGCGCTCATTGACCGGCGCCTCGCGCCAGGCGAGATCGCGCTCCTTGGCCCTGGAACCGCCGCTGTCGCGATAGGTCTCGGCTTCGGTCAGCAGGCGATCGGTCGCATCCTCGCGGCGATTGAGGATCACATCCTCGACGAGATCGCGCAACTTCGGTTCGATATCGTCATAAATGTCGAGCTGGCCGGCATTGACGATCCCCATATCCATGCCGGCATGGATGGCATGGTAGAGGAAAACCGTGTGCATGGCTCGGCGCACAGGTTCATTGCCCCGGAATGAAAAGGACACATTCGAGAGGCCGCCGGAGACATGGCAACCGGGCAATTCCTTGCGGATGCGGCGCGTCGCCTCAATGAAGGCGACGGCATAGTCATTATGTTCCTCGATGCCGGTGGCGACGGCGAAGATATTGGGATCGAAGATAATGTCTTCCGGCGCGAAGCCGACCGTATTGACGAGCAGGTCATAGGCACGCTTGCAGATCGCGACCTTGCGGTCGGCGGTATCGGCCTGGCCGGCCTCGTCAAAGGCCATTACGACGACTGCGGCACCATAGGCCTGGCACAGCCGCGCCTGTTTCAGGAAGGTCGCCTCGCCCTCTTTCAGGCTGATCGAATTGACGATCGGCTTGCCCTGCGTGTTCTTCAGCCCGGCCTCGATCACCTCCCATTTGGAGCTGTCGATCATCACCGGCACGCGCGCCACATCGGGCTCCACTGCGATCAGCCGCATGAATGTGGTCATCGCCTCGACACTGTCGAGAAGGCCCTCATCCATATTGATGTCGATGATCTGGGCGCCATTCTCCACCTGTTGCCGCGCGACCGAAACAGCGGCACCGAAATCGCCCTCGGTGATCATCCGGCGAAACACGGCCGAGCCGGTCACATTCGTGCGTTCGCCGACATTGACGAAGGTGGAGACAGGTTTGGTCATGGACACATTATCTCAAGCTGACAGTTCGAACGGCTCGAGGCCGGCGAGATGCATGGCGCGTTCGCGGCGGGCGGGCTGGCAGGGCGCCGCGCCGGTGGCCGCGGCGGCAATGGCACGGATATGGGCCGGGGTCGTACCGCAACACCCGCCGAGAATATTGACCAGGCCGGAACGCGCCCACTCGCCCAGATGGGCTGCGGTCTCATCGGGCGTCTCGTCATACTCACCCATATCATTGGGCAGGCCGGCATTGGGATAGGCGAGAATGCGCGTATCGACGACACGCGACAACTCGGCAATATAGGGCCTGAGCTCGTCCGCGCCGAGGGCGCAATTCAGCCCGATGGCCCAGGGCTTTGCGTGGCGGACGGAATACCAGAAGGCCGTCGCCGTCTGCCCGGACAGGGTGCGGCCGGACCGGTCGGTAATCGTGCCCGACAGCATGATCGGGCGGTCAATGCCCTCTTCGGTACGCAAATCAATCAAGGCCTTGATCGCCGCCTTGGCATTGAGTGTGTCGAAAATCGTCTCGACGAGAAAAAAGTCGACATGATCGGCCATCGCCCTGGCCTGTTCGGCATAGCTCAGACGGACCTGATCGAAATCGACCTCACGAAAGCCGGGATCATTGACCTGGGGCGAGATGGACAGCGTCTTGTTGGTGGGCCCGATCGCTCCGGCAACCGCCTTGGGCGCGCCGGTCCGGACCTGTTGTTCGTCGGCGGCCTCGCGAGCCAGCCGCGCGCCCTCCCGGGCAATCTCCGGCGCCAGATCCTGCATTTGATAATCGGCCTGGGCAATCGAGGTCGAGGAGAAGGTATTGGTCTCGACGATATCCGCACCGGCATCGAAATAGGCGTGATGGATAGCCTTGACCGCGCCGGGCGCGCTCAGATTGAGAATGTCGTTATTCCCCTTGATCAGCGCTGGCCAGTCGGCAAAGCGCTTGCCCCTATACCCGGCCTCGTCGAGCTTGAGATCCTGGATCTGCGTCCCCATCGCCCCGTCGAGAATGAGGATGCGCTCCCGCGCGGCCCGCTCCAGCGACGCCAGCCTTTCCGCACGCGCCGTCATGCCACGGCTTCCGCGGTCGCCTTCGGCTTGACGCCCAGGAGGTGGCAGGTCGACAGGGCGAGTTCGGCCCGGTTCAGCGTGTAGAAGTGGAAATCACTCACACCGGCCTTGCACAAGTCTGAGCAAAGCTGGGCTGCGAGATGCGCCGTGACCAATTGCCGGGTCGGCGCATCCTCGTCGAGGCCGTCGAAATGGCGATGGACCCGCTCGGGGATATGGGTGTTGCAAAGGCCCGCAATCCGGGTCAGCCCCTTGAAATTCGGCTGCAGCATGATGCCCGGCACGATCGGAATTTCGATCCCGGCCTGCACCGCGCGGTCGCGAAAACGCAGGAAGGTTTCCGGCTCGAAGAAGAATTGCGTGATGGCGCGCGTGGCACCGGCATCGATCTTCGCCTTGAGCAGGTCGAGATCATGTTCAAGGCTCGCGCTCTCGGGATGCTGTTCCGGATAGCAGCCAACCGAAATTTCGAACTCACCGATCGCCCGGATGCCGGCGGCCAGCTCGGCCGCATTGGCATAACCGCCAGGCGCCGGACAATAAGCCTCGCCAATCCCTTCGGGCGGATCACCGCGCAAGGCCACGATATGGCGCACACCGGCATCACGATAATCGCGGATCACCTCGTCGACTTCCTCGCGAGTCGCCGACACGCAGGTCAGGTGAGCGGCCGGGCGGATGTCCGTTTCGTTGACGATGCGGTGCACGGTGCGGTGGGTCCGCTCGCGCGTCGACCCGCCAGCACCATAGGTGACTGAAACAAAGGCCGGGTCGAGCATCTCCAGACGGCGGATCGACTCCCAGAGCGTTGCCTCCATCGCCTCCGTCTTGGGCGGAAAGAATTCAAAGGAAACGGTAAGCCCGTCACCGGAGGCTGTATCTGCGCCTGAACTCATATCCCCACTCCCGGACAATTGCGGCTTGCGGCCCCGTAAAAAACTTGGCCAGATACGCAGACATAAACATATCTTTATGTGATCGAATATGCTACCCGTTTCTTGCAGCCCACAAGAGCTTTCGGCAAACACCACCGCTCCAAGCCCTCCAAAGCAAGCGAGTCAAAACTGATGGCATGCCGCACTGCGGCGGCATTGGTGGCTTGCGCAACCATCGCTAATCTGCTTGTGTCCGCGCGATATAAAGCAATCGTTATATGAGGAGTTTTCCTTGAGCCGCTCATCCTATATTTTCACCAGCGAGAGCGTGTCGGAAGGTCATCCCGACAAGGTCTGCGACCGGATTTCAGACACTGTGGTCGACCTGCTCCTCAGCAAGGACCCTGAAGCACGGGTCGCCTGCGAGACGCTGACGACAACCAATCAAATCGTGCTCGCCGGCGAAATCCGCTGCGCGGTCGACGTCTCCTCCGAGGAGATTGAAGCGGCAGCCCGCGAGGCCGTTCGCGATATCGGCTATGAGCAGGACGGATTTCACTGGAAGAATTCGGCCTTCCAGAACTTCCTGCACGGCCAGTCGATCCACATCGCCCAGGGCGTTGATGGCGGCGACAACAAGGATGAAGGCGCTGGCGATCAGGGCATCATGTTTGGCTATGCCACCAATGAGACCCCTGAGCTGATGCCGGCTCCGATCCAGTATTCGCATCAGATCCTGAAGCGCATGGCGACCCTGCGCAAATCCGGCGCGCGCCCGGAATTCGAGCCCGACGCCAAATCCCAGGTCACGCTGCGATATGAAAATGGTCAGCCGGTTGGTGTGACCTCGGTCGTCGTTTCGACCCAGCACAAGGATGGCGTGACACAGGAGCAGATCCGCGAACTGGTTCGCCCGATCATCTCCGAAGTCCTGCCCGAGGGCTGGTTCCCGCCGGAAGCCGAATTCTACGTCAATCCGACAGGGACCTTCGTGATCGGCGGCCCCGATGGCGATGCCGGCCTGACCGGACGCAAGATCATCGTCGACACCTATGGCGGCGCCGCACCGCATGGCGGCGGTGCCTTCTCCGGCAAGGATCCGACCAAGGTCGACCGCTCTGCCGCCTATGCCTGCCGCTGGCTGGCCAAGAATGTCGTTGCCGCCGGTCTGGCCGAACGCTGCACCATCCAGGTCGCCTATGCGATCGGCGTGTCCAAGCCACTCTCGCTCTATGTCGATCTGCACGGCACCGGCCAGATTGCCGAATCCAAGCTGGAAGACGCGCTGATGCAGATTGCCGATCTGTCGCCACGCGGCATCCGCACCCAGCTTCAGCTCAATCGCCCGATCTATGCCCGCACCGCCGCCTATGGCCATTTCGGGCGCAATCCCGACACGCAAGGCGGCTTCTCCTGGGAGAAGACCGACCTGGCCGAAGAACTGCGTAAACTGGCGTAAATCTGTTCCAAGCGGGCCGGCAAAGCTGGCCCGCTTGTCCAAATGTTCCCAAAAATCATACCCAAATAGAAGGACCTGATGGTCATGACGCAATTTGCTGCGGACAAGCCCTATCTCGTAAAAGACATGTCGCTGGCCAAATGGGGCCGGATCGAAATGGATATGGCCGAGATCGAAATGCCCGGCCTGATGGCCCTGCGCGCCGAATTCGGCAAGGCCCAGCCCCTGAAGGGCGCCCGGATTGCCGGCTCGCTCCACATGACGATCCAGACCGCCATCCTGATCGAGACCCTCACCGCGCTGGGCGCCGAAGTGCGCTGGGCCTCGTGCAATATCTTCTCGACCCAGGACCATGCCGCCGCGGCGATCGCCGAGAGCGGCGTGCCGGTCTTCGCCACCAAGGGCGAGACGCTGGAAGAGTACTGGGATTATGCCGACGCCATCTTCCATTGGGGCAATGGCGAAACCGCCAACATGATCCTCGATGATGGCGGCGATGCGACGATGTATCTGATCCTCGGCGAAAAGGCCGAAGCCGATCCATCCGTGCTCGACCATCCGAAATCGGAAGAGGAAACCGCCCTCTTCGCCCAGATCAGGAAGCGTATCGCCGCGACCCCGGGCTGGTTCGCCAAGGCGAAGGCCGCGATCCAGGGCGTCTCGGAAGAGACCACCACCGGCGTCATGCGCCTCTACCAGATGCACAAGCGCGGCGAGCTCCCCTTCCCCGCCATCAACGTCAATGACAGCGTCACCAAGTCGAAATTCGACAATCGTTATGGCTGCCGCGAAAGCCTGGTCGATGCGATCCGTCGCGGCACCGATGTGATGATGGCCGGCAAGACCGCTCTGGTCTGCGGCTATGGCGATGTCGGCAAGGGTTCTGCTGAATCCCTTCGCGGCGCCGGCGCCCGTGTCTTCGTCACCGAGATTGATCCGATCTGCGCCTTGCAGGCCTGCATGGACGGCTTCACCGTCGTCACCATCGACGATGTCGTCGGCGAAATGGACATTTTCGTCACCGCGACCGGAAACAAGGACATCATCACCGTCGACAATATGCGGGCGATGAAGGACATGGCGATCGTCTGCAATATCGGCCATTTCGACAATGAGATTCAGGTCGAGGCCCTGCAGAATTTCGAATGGACCAATGTGAAGCCCCAGGTCGATATCGTGAACTTCCCCGAGGGCAATCGCATCGTCCTCCTGTCGGAAGGCCGCCTGGTCAATCTCGGCAATGCGACCGGCCATCCAAGCTTCGTGATGTCCGCCAGCTTCACCAACCAGACGCTGGCCCAGATCGAGCTCTGGACCAAGGGCGATCAGTACGACAACAATGTCTACATCCTGCCCAAGCATCTCGACGAGAAGGTCGCAGCGCTGCACCTGCCCAAGCTCGGCGCCAAGCTGACCGTACTGTCGGCCGAGCAGGCCGAATATCTCGAACTGCCAAAGACCGGCCCGTTCAAGGCTGATCATTACCGCTACTAGGCTCAACGCCCGGTATCGGATTGAAGAGCGCTCCCGGTTTTGCCGGGGGCGCTTTTTGTTTGGAGATGCGGCAAAATCTCCACGCGGCGAGCCGCTGGAGGTTTGCGGGGTTCCCATCGGGATGGGAGGGTGAGGGACGCCGGCGAATGCCGGATAACGCGTATGAGTTAAGTGTGACATCCGTGACGTCCCA
>TARA_R110000744_G_scaffold77899_4_pt1 | contig 67687 bp, 66 predicted proteins | sample TARA_R110000744 | Tara Oceans TARA_R110000744 (sample SAMEA4398083) | marine metagenome | biome: Polar Biome; feature: [DCM] deep chlorophyll maximum layer (ENVO:01000326); material: water (ENVO:00002006), including particulate matter (ENVO:01000060) such as... | depth 36 m | reverse complement strand
TGCGGCGGCCGCCATACCGGTAATGCATCACCGCAGCAAGGAAGGCCCGTTCGGCATGATTAATGCCGGCAAAGGGGGCGTAGAGCACGCTGTCGCGGGTCAGTTCGAGACGGTGGTCGGGATGACGCCGCGCACCCAGATCGGCCAGCCGCGCAGCGGCTTCCTGCAGGACCCGGTCGCGGCGCGGCGTGAAGACGGTGTCGACACTGGCCATGGCCGGGGCAATCCATTGCGCCAGTGAGCGCCCGAAATCCGGGGTCGGCGAGACTGGCCGCGCCAGCGCTTCCGCGCCGGCAATCAAGGGATCAATTGCCTGCACGGCAGCGGGCAGTTGCTGCATCAACACCCCTTCGCGAAGGCCATAGGCGGAGAAGACGACATTGGAAAACTTCCCCATCTCGACAATGCGACTGAGCAGCAGGGCCGCATAGGGAATCGTCGGGGCGCGGCGCAGGGAAATGCCGGGAATGCCCGCCAGTGACGCGGTACTGAGCCGGCTGGCCAGCCGCGTCAATTCCCGCACCCGCTTGGCATCGATGCGAAACTGGTGGGCGACACGCAGCGGGTAGTCAGAGCGCGCAAAGGCCAGCTGCGCCAGCGAACGCCAGGCACCGCCAATCGCGTAGAAGTCTCCGCCCTGCCCGATCAGGACACCGGCCTCACGCAAACGCTCATCAATCAGTCCGCAGACCGTATCAGCATCCCAGCGGCCCGGCGGAATAGCTTCCTGGGGGCCCAGCGCGAAAGTCTGCCCCGCACCGAGTGCACCGTGATCGATCGGGGTCAGCTCAAGGCTGGAGCCGCCCAGATCGCCCATCATGCCATCGGCGCCGGGAATACCCGTGACCAGGCCAAGGGCGGAAAGCTCGCCCTCCTCGGGCCCGGACAGAACACGCAGCTGAAACCCGGTTTCCACCGCCACGCGCTGCACGAATTCCGGCCCGTCACTCGCATTGCGCACGGCGGCTGTGGCAACCGCATAACGCTCGCCGACCCCCTTCGCATCAAGCAGACGCTCAAAGCGTTTCAGGGCCCGCATGGCGATATCGATATTGTCGGGATGCAGCGTGCCGCGCTGGCGCAGGCCACGCCCGAGTCCGGCCATCACTTTTTCATTGAAGACCGGCCAGATCGCCCGTCCCTCGAGGCGGAAATGCACCAGACGTACGGTATTCGAACCGACATCGATGACCGCGATATCCCGTTCGACTGCATTCTCCGCAAAGGCCGGATGGGTGATGTTGACCGGATCCAAGAGCGCTAACCATCCCCCGTCAGAACGGGCGGCTGGTCATTCTTGAGCGCATGGCCGCGTCCGGACAAGCTCGGATTGGTCATGAAATAGGCATGGGCGCTGAAGGCCTTCTTCATGCCCGAGGTGTCAACGCGGCGATACTCGCCGCGCCCGTCCATATACCAGCTCTGGGCCGTGTCATTGAGGTTGGCGACCATGATCTGGTCGAGCACCTGGCGATGCACGGTCGGGTTCTGAATCGGGCAGAGCAGTTCGACGCGGCGGTCGAGATTGCGCGGCATCCAGTCGGCCGAGGAAATGAACACCTTCGCCGCTGGCGACGGCATCTCGCTGCCATTGGCAAAACAGGCGATGCGCGAATGTTCCAGGAAACGCCCGACCAGGCTTTTGACCCGGATATTCTCCGACAGGCCGGGAATGCCCGGGCGCAGGCAGCACACACCGCGCACGATGAGTTCAATACGCACGCCCGCCTGGCTTGCGCGGTAAAGCCCATCAATGATTTCCGGATGTACCAGTGCGTTGAGCTTGGCCCAGATGGCCGCCGGCTTGCCCGCTCGTGCATTGGTGATCTCATTCTCCATGAGCGCCAGCAAATCCTCCTTCAGCCGCAGCGGCGAAACCGAAAGGCGTTCAAGATTTTCCGGGCGCGCATAGCCGGTGACGAAATTGAAGATCCGCCCGGCATCACGGCCGAAGGCCGGATCCGCAGTGAAGAGCGAGAGGTCGGTGTAAATTCGCGCCGTGATCGGGTGGTAATTGCCGGTGCCGAAATGAGCATAGGTGCGCAGAAGCGGACCTTCACGCCGCACGACGAGCGAGATCTTGGCGTGGGTCTTGTACTCCATGAAGCCGTAGACGACCTGCACGCCTGCGCGTTCCAGGTCGCGGGCCCATTTCAGATTGGCCTCCTCGTCAAAGCGCGCCTTGAGCTCGACCAGGGCGGTGACATTCTTGCCTGCTTCGGCGGCCTCGATCAGGGCGGCGACGATCGGCGAGTTTTTTGAGGTGCGATAGAGCGTCTGCTTGATGGTCACGACATCGGGATCGGCCGCCGCCTGCCGCAGGAATTTCACCACGACATCGAAACTTTCATAGGGATGGTGGACGATGATGTCCTTCTCCCGGATCGCCTCGAAGCAATCGCCGCCATGATCGCGAATCCGTTCCGGATAGCGCGGCTCGTAGGCCGGGAAAACCAGATCGGACCGGTCGTCAGGAATGAGCTGATCAATCTGCGCCAGTCCGAGAAGTCCGGGCATCGGCACCACATCCTGCTCTTCGGCATGAAGGTGAGCGACGATGAAATCGCGCAGGCCCGCCGGCATTTCCGCATCCAGCGTCAAACGAACAATAACGCCACGGCGGCGTTGCTTCATCAGACGTTCGAACTCGAGCACCAGGTCCTCGGATTCTTCCTCGATCTCGATATCGCTGTCGCGGATTACGCGAAACGCCCCGCGTCCGAGCATTTCATAGCCCGGGAAGAGTTCGTCGACATACATGGACAGGACGGTTTCCAGGGCCACGAAGCGCCGGTCCGGGCGGCCGCGTTGGCCATGGGCGCGGGCTGGCAATTCGACGAAACGCTTGACCCCGGACGGCATCGGGATCAGCGCATTCATGATCTTGCCGGTGCGGTTATTGCGCAATTGCAGGGCCAGGGCGAAGCCCAGATTGGGGATGAAGGGAAAGGGGTGCGCCGGGTCAATCGCCAGCGGCGTGATCACCGGCAGGGTGTGGGAGAGGAATTCACCACGCAGCCAGGCGATATCGGCCTTCGACAGATCGGCCTCTGCCAGGACACAAACGCCAAGCGCCGCGATTTCATCGCGCAAATCACACCATAATGATTGCTGCTTGCCCATCAGCTCACTGGCCAGGACATGGATCTGTTCGACCTGCTCTGCCGGCGTCAGCCCGTCAAGACTGGTGGCGGTTACGCCATTACGGATCTGGGCCCGCAGGCCAGCCACGCGGACCATGTAGAATTCATCGAGATTACTCGCCGAAATCGACAGGAAACGCAGACGTTCAAGCGCTGGATGATTGGGGTTTTCCGCCTCGCTGATGACGCGCCGGTTGAAACGGAGCCAGGACAGTTCGCGGTTCAGGAACCGCTCCGGCGATGCCATCAGGGCGGGGATGTCCAGCGTCGTATCCGGCGTGGCGAGCTTGGTCATTCGCAGTCTCCATCATCGGGAAGGTCTTCGAGCACCGCGCGGGCCACAGCGCGGCTGACCGGCGTCTGCCGGGCCAGGGCGAGCTTGTCCATGCGGTCGACAAGACTGCGCACGGCCGAGACCGAGCGCTCCATGCGCGGCAGCATATACTCTATGACGCCGGGCCGCAGCGGCGCTCCCCGGTCCTGGAATTGTTTTCGCAGGAGCCGGGTCAGCAATTCATCATCGGGTTCGTTCAACTCGACATGCGGCAAGGCCCGCAGGCGTGAAACCAGATCCGGCAGGCTGGCACGCCACAGCACGGGCGGCGCGGCCCCCGTGATCAGCAGGGCCGGGATATCGCCTTCTGCGGCCCGGTTGATGGCGTGAAACAGCGCCGCATCATCAACGCCGCCATCGACATCCTCGACCACCAGGCAGCGCCCGGATGGCAGGATGGCCAGACAGGCGGCCAGGCCAGCCGCATCGGTGATCGAAGCGCCGGCCTGTTGCGCCCAGATAGCCGCGAGATGCGATTTGCCGGAACCGCCGGGCCCGGTCAGTGCCATCACGGCGCGCGGCCAGTCGCGCCAGCGCGACAGGGCCGCAACAGCGTCCGCATTGGCGCGGCCTTCGACGAAACTCTCCGCGCTGAAATCCACCCTTACGGGCAGATTGAGCACCAATTGGCCGGTCATGCGTTTACAGGTCCGATCCTGGCTCAGAATGCGCTGCGAATGACCCAGCCCAGCCCGGGATGCTGCTCCAGCGCCGCACCCCGTTCAGCAAGCTCGGAGGTCAATTGTTCGAGCGCGCCGCGATGGCTCACCGTCATCAGGGCACCGTCGCGCGAGATCGCATCGAGACGCGCATCGCTGACCAGTGAGGCCCCGGTCAGCGCCGCCTGCAGCGATTGCCATTCGACGAGCCCGCCATAAATCACCGTAATGCGCATTTCCTCGGTCGAGGTATTGCGCACGATCGCCTCGCGTTTCCAGGCATTTTCCCGCCCGTTGACGAAGCTCAGGGCGCCCTCGCGCCAGGTGCCATAAACGGTTTCCGGCCCCCAGGTATCGACCGCCATCTCGGCCCCAGTTTCCAGGCTCACGAGAAACCCGCCCACACGGCGCACGCCGTCACGTTCCTGACCACGCAGAATGGCGATCCGGCTGACACCGTAGAGCGCGGCAATCTCGCGCAGGCGTGTCTCGTCCAGGCCCAGCGCATCGCGCGCCGACAGGATCGAGCGGCCCGTATCGCCGTCCGGCACCATCATCGGTGCCAGGGCGTGGGCATAGGAACGGCTGGTCCAGGCCGACAACCAGGGATTATCATCCCAGAGGTAGAATTGCCCGCCGGCATCATAGACCGGCAGAACCAGGGTCGGCCGCGCCTGGGATTCGACGAAGGGAACGCCATAGCTGCTGAGCAGTCGCACCACGGCCCGCCGGTCGAAATTGACGGCCAGCTCACCGAGATAGCGCGTCGCGCTGCGCTGCTCATTATCGATCTGCAAGCCGGAGATCAGCTCGGCGATCGCGGAGGCGTCGAAGATGGAATCGATCGCGCCAGCCGAACCGAAATCGAGCGGCGTGCCGACGCGGTCCTCCGGCAGGGTCATGCGTTCGATCAGCCGCTGGGCCGCCATCGCCTGTCCACGACGCATGGCGATGGTCTGGGCGTCGAGCGCATTGCTGCCGGTGGCGTCGATTGAGACGCCGAGAATCGTATACGGGTCATCGGCGCTGGCGAGCGCGGGAATGGCGAAGAACAGGCAGATCGCGGCAAATATCGGTCGCACGGGCACGACTCCTTGGTATCGATTGAGCTTTAGTATAGCCAGACACAGTCGCGCGTGAAGCCCGTGACTTGCTTCTCAGGCAGGTTTCGACTGTACTCCGCCGCGTTTCACACAGGGCTTGGAAACCAGCATGACCGCCAGCGATGACAAAAAACTCCCGAACGGGCTGACCTATGCCGACAGCGGCGTCGATATCGATGCCGGTGACGCGCTGGTCGACCGGATCAAACCGCTGGCCAAATCGACCCGCCGCCCCGGCGCTGCGGCCGATCTGGGCGGGTTTGGCGGCGCCTTCGATCTCAAGGCGGCGGGCTATCATGACCCGATCCTGATCTCCGGCACCGATGGTGTCGGCACCAAGCTGCGGCTGGCGATCGATACTGGCAAGCTCGACACGGTCGGCATCGACCTGGTGGCCATGTGCGTCAATGACGTGCTCGCCCAGGGCGCCGAGCCGCTCTATTTCCTCGATTATCTCGCCACTTCCCGGCTCGCCCCGGTGCGCGGCGAAGCGATTATTGCCGGCATTGCGGCGGGTTGCCGTGACAGCGGCTGCGCCCTGATCGGCGGCGAGACCGCTGAAATGCCCGGCATGTATGAGGGCGAAGATTTCGATCTGGCCGGCTTTGTGGTCGGTGCGGCCGAGCGCGGCGCGCTGTTGCCCGACCATGAGCGCATGGCCGCCGGTGATGTGCTGATCGGCCTCGCCTCCTCGGGCGTGCATTCCAATGGGTTTTCGCTGGTGCGCAAGGTCGTGGAACTGTCCGGCCTGACCTGGTCGGATCCCGCTCCCTTCGCCCCTGGTCTGACACTGGGCGAAGCCCTGCTGGCGCCGACACGGCTGTATGTGAAGGCCTGCCTGCCGCTGATCAAGGCCGGCCTGGTCAATGGCCTGGCCCATATCACCGGCGGCGGCCTGGTCGAAAATCCGCCGCGCATGACACCGGACCATCTCGTGCCGGTCATCAATTACGACGCCTTCGAACTTCCGCCCGTCTTCGCCTGGCTGGCAAAAACCGGCGGGATTTCGGCGCATGAAATGCACCGCACCTTCAATTGCGGCATCGGCATGCTGCTCTGCGTCGCCCCCGGCGATGTCGATGCGACGATCAGCGCGCTTGCGCAAGCCGGCGAGACCGCCATGATTATCGGCGAAATCAAACCAGCCTGACCCCGGGCCAAGCCCCAGATCGCAACCTGAGCCAAGGACGCACAAGATGGCGAAAACCCGAATCGCCGTGCTCATTTCCGGGCGCGGTTCCAACATGCAGGCGATCATCGAAGCGGCGAAGGCTGACAGCTATCCCGCTGAAATCGTGGTCGTCGTCTCCAATAATCCCGATGCCGCGGGGCTCGATTACGCCCGCGAGGCCGGTATAGAGACCGAGGTGGTCGATCATCGCGAGTTTGAAACCCGCGAAGAGTTTGAACAGGCGCTCGACGCTGTGCTGAAGCTCTACGATACCCGTATCGTCTGCCTGGCCGGCTTCATGCGCATCCTCACGCCCTGGTTCACAGAGCGCTGGCGCGACCTTCTGCTCAATATCCACCCCTCGCTCCTGCCGGCCTTCAAGGGTCTGCACACCCATGAGCGGGCGCTGGAAACCGGCGTGCGCATACACGGCTGCACGGTCCATTATGTGCGCCCGGAAATGGATGACGGCCCGATCATCGGCCAGGCCGCCGTGCCGGTCCTGCCCGATGATACGCCCTCAAGCCTGGCAGCCCGCGTCGTCGCCGCCGAACACAAGCTGTACCGGCAATGCATCGCCCTGGCCTGCGCCGGCAAGGCGCGCGTCGCCGGCGGCCGGGTCCGCCTGCAAGTGCGCGAATTCGGTGCCGAATTGCTGATGAACCCGCACGATTGAGACGATCAGGGATCTCACGATGCAAGTCACACCATCCCTGGAGATCGATGAAGCCGAACTGGAAGAGCGTTATACCCGCGCCTCAGGCCCCGGCGGCCAGCATGTCAACAAGACCGAGAGTGCGGTGCAGCTGCGCTATAATCTCGCCGCCTCGACGGCCCTGCCGCCAGCCGTCAAGGCCCGCTTGGTCCGCCTCGCCGCCAGCCGCCTGACCAAGGATGGCGTGCTGGTGATACGCGCCGAGGAAACCCGCTCGCAGGAGCGCAATCGTGCCGCCGCGCGCGAACGCCTCAGGGCGCTGATCCTCGAAGCCCTCACCCCGCCCAAGCCGCGCATCAAGTCGCGGCCCTCGCTGTCCTCGATCAAGAAGGTCAAGGCGGCGAAGGCGATCCGGGGAACGCGCAAGTCGCTGCGGCAGAAGCCGGCGGCTGAGGATTAAGGCGCGCGCTTCCCTCAGGCTCGACATGGCCCGCGCCAGCAGGCAATCCGCCAGAACCGGCAAGGACACCGCCTATAGCGCCGCTTATTCCTCTTGCTTGCGAGTGGGCCAGCGGGCTTCAGGGAAAACTGAGCCCTCCCCCGGGACGCGTACCAGAGGTACACGTCCCTCTTTCTTCCCGGTCGTCAGACTAGGCCGCAGCCACCGCCGCATCAATCGCCGCCAGATGCGCCTCGATCTCAGCCGGCTCGAGAAAGCTCCCCCGAAAGGAATTCTTCGCCAGCTCAATGATCTCCGCCTCGGTCAGCCCGATCGCATCGGCCGTGCGGCGGTAATTCTCGTTGATATAGCCGCCGAAATAGGCCGGATCATCCGAATTGATCGTCGCGCGCAGGCCCAGCGACAGCATGGTCTTGAGCGGATGATCCTCGAGCCGATTAATGACACACAGGCGCAGATTGGAGAGCGGACACACGGTCAGCGTCATCTTCTCGCGGCCAAGGCGGGCGACCAGCGTGCCGTCCTCCAGGGCGCGATTGCCATGGTCGAGCCGGTCGATATCCAGCATGTCGAGCGCTTCATGGATATAGGCCGGCGGCCCCTCCTCGCCGGCATGCGCGACGCGCTTGAGACCAAGCGTGCCGGCGGCAGCAAACACCTGGCGGAAATTCGACGGCGGATGGCCAAGCTCTGAACTGTCGAGACCGACACCGTCGATGCGGTTGAGATGCTCGGCCGCCATTTCCAGCGTCTCGAAGGCGGCCTCCTCGGAGAGATGGCGCAGGAAGCACAGGATGAGCTTCGAGGTGATGCCCCATTTCACGCGTCCCTCATCGAGGGCGGAGGTGATGCCATTGATCACGGTGGCAAAAGCGATACCGCGATCGGTATGGCCCTGGGGATCGAAGAAAACCTCGACATGGCGGACATTGTCGGCGTGGACACGCTCGAGATAGGCCATCGTCAGGTCATGGAAGTCCGCCTCGGTGACCAGCACATTCATGCCGACATAATAGATATCGAGAAAGTCCTGCAGATTGGAGAAATCATAGGCCTTGCGGATATCCTCGACGCTGGCGAAGGGGATCTCGATGCCGTTGCGCTTCGCCAGTTCAAACATCAGCTCCGGCTCCAGCGAGCCTTCCAGATGCAGGTGGAGTTCGGCCTTGGGCAGGCGTTCGATCAGGGCGTGAAGGGATGACATGCCGGGCCTCGCATTTGCGGTGGGATGAGTCGGGCGCAAACTGACGCGCGCCGGGCCAATCGGCAAGGGCCTCAACCGAGAAGGATCATCGCGGTCGTGACCAGCAGGATCGCCCCGATGGCGAGATTGAGGATACGCGCCGAGCGGCCATCAGCCATGAAACGCTTCAACGCCCCGCCCGTGAACACCCATAACAGGCCGCAGGGCGAGCCGAACAGAATGAAGGTGACGACCATCAGAACCGCCCGCTCCGGTGCGGTATCGGCCAGGGCGACATAGGCGCCGGCCGCCGACAGCGTCATCAACAGGGCTTTCGGATTGACCCACTGGAACAGCGCCGCCTCATAGCTCCGGATCGGACGCGAGCGCGAGGGCGCCGCCGCCTGGCCCTGCGCACCCGGCTTCGCCAGACCCGCACGCAAAAACAGCCAGGCCATCCAGACGAGCCAGATCGCGCCGCCGAATTTGACCAGCATCACGGCCATCGGAAAGCGCGCCACCAGCGTGCCGAGTCCGAAAACCGCCGCGACGAGCATGATGTTGAAACCGATATTGACGCCGAGCCAGGTCGGCAGGGTCGCGCGCACGCCGAACAGGGCGCTCGAGGACATCAGCATCAGATTATTCGGCCCCGGCGTTACCGACATGACGATGACGAAGCCGACCAGGCTCAGATATAGCGCAACATCCATCAGTCATGGCTCCCGACGCGAAGCCATTCAATCCGGCAGGCCCGGCCCGGTTTCAAGCCGGGCGCGCAGCGCGTCACGCCGCTCGACCCGCCGTCAGGATCATCACGACCGTGGCGATGAAGACGGCGCCGATGGCGAAGTTCAGGATGCGGGCGTGCCGGTGATTGCCCATCACCCGCCGCAACATCCCGCCCGCCAGCACATAGATCAGGCCGCACGGCGTGCCGAACAGCGCGAACACGCCCAGCATCACCGCGGCCCGCTCAGCCGATGTCTCGCCCAGCGCCGAATAGCCGCCGACGATCGACATCGCCAGCAACAGGCCCTTCGGATTGACCCACTGGAACAGCATCGCTTCGGGCACATTCATCGGACGCGCCCCGGTCTTGGCGGCCTCGGCCGGGTCGGTGACGCCGCCGCGAATGCCGGCCCGGATATAGGTCCAGCCCATCCAGCCCAGCCACGCCGCACCACCCAGGCGAACCAGTAAGGCCGTCCAGCCGAAGCGCTCGAACAATTCACCCAGCCCGAACACCATCGCCGTCAGCAGGATGGCAAAACCGAGATTGGCACCGATCCAGTGCGGCACGGCAGCGCGGGCGCCAAACAGGGCGCTCGAGGTCAGCAGGATGAGATTGTTTGGCCCCGGCGTGCCCCACATGGCGAGGATCAGGCCGGCGAGGCTGGCCATCAATGCAATATCCAGAACGCACACTCCCCTGTCTCAACAAAAAAGGCCCGGCGTTTCCACCGGGCCTCCTGTCTGCGTATCAGCGGTCAGCCCTAGCCGACCAGTTCGATACCGGCGAAGAAATAGGCGATCTCTTCAGCAGCGGTTTCCGGGGCGTCGGAGCCGTGGACCGAATTGGCTTCGATCGACTCGGCGAATTCCTTGCGGATCGTGCCGGCGTCGGCCTGTTCCGGATTGGTGGCGCCCATGACGTCGCGATATTTGGCAATGCCGTTTTCGCCTTCGAGAACCTGAACCACGACCGGGCCGGAAATCATGAAGGAAACGAGGTCGTTGAAGAAGGGACGGGCCGCATGGACGCCGTAGAACGTCTCGGCCTGGGCGCGGCTCAGCTGCATGCGCTTTTGCGCGATGATGCGCAGGCCGGCGGCTTCAATCTTGGCATTGATGGCGCCGGTCAGATTGCGGGCAGTGGCGTCAGGTTTGATGATCGAGAAGGTGCGTTGCAGCGCCATGATGTGAATTCCTTGGATTGGGGAGGTTGAGATTGACCGGCCCGGCCGGGGTGGAGATGTTGCGCGGGCTTATAGCGGCGCTTGCGCAATGTGTGAAGCCGGGTTACGCGCCTGCCCATGCTACACATCAATGATCTGACATATCGTATCGAAGGCCGGATGCTGTTCGACCAGGCGACCTTTCACCTGCCGCCCAAATGCAAGATGGGGCTGGTTGGACGCAATGGTACCGGCAAGTCGACCCTGTTCCGGCTGATCCGCGGTGAAGTCTCGCCGGAGAGCGGGGATACCACGCTGCGCAAGGGTGCGCGCGTCGGCTGGGTGGCGCAGGAAGCGCCAAGCGGCGATGAAAGCCTGATCTCCGTCGTGCTCGATGCCGACCTGGAACGCGCCGCCCTGCTCAAGGAAGCCGAGAGCGCGACCGACCCGCATCGCATCGCAGAAATCCAGATCCGTCTGGCCGATATCGATGCCCATACTGCCGAAGCGCGCGCCGGTTCCATTCTCTCCGGCCTCGGTTTTACAGCAGAAGAGCAGTTGCGTGCCTGCCGCGAATTCTCCGGCGGCTGGCGCATGCGCGTTGCCCTCGCCGCGACCCTGTTTGCCGAACCCGATGTGCTGCTGCTCGATGAGCCGACCAATTATCTCGACCTTGAAGGCGTGATGTGGCTGCAGACCTATCTCAAGAGCTTCCCCGGCGCCGTGCTGGTGATCTCCCATGACCGCGATCTGCTGAACGGCTCGATGCAGCGCATCGCCCACCTCAAGGACGGCAAGATCAATATTTTCGAAGGCGGCTATGACGATTTCGAAAAGGCCCTTGCCGAGCGCCAGCGGCTGCAGGTGAAGATGGCCGACAAGCAGGATGCCGAGCGGCGTCATCTGCAGGCCTTCGTCGACCGTTTCAAGGCCAAGGCCTCGAAAGCCAAACAGGCCCAGTCGCGCGTCAAGCGGCTGGAGAAGATGCAGCCGGTCGCAACCATGGTCGCCGACCCGGTCGCGCCCTTCCTGTTTCCCGCCCCGAAAAAGGCGATGGCGCCGCCGATCGTGCGCATTGAAGAGGTCGATGCCGGCTATGCCCCGGGCAAGCCGGTGCTGCGTAATGTCAATCTGCGCATCGATCCCGATGACCGCATCGGCATTCTCGGCCGCAATGGCGCCGGCAAGTCGACACTGGCCAAACTGCTCTGTGACAAGCTGATCCCGCTGTCGGGTCATATGCGCCATCACAAGAAGCTGGAGATCGCCTATTTCGCCCAGCACCAGATTGACGGGCTGCATGCCGACACTTCGGCCTATCAGCATGTGATCGATCTGATGCCGGATGCGACCGAGGCCCAGCGCCGCGGCCGTCTGGCCCGGTTCGGCCTGCCGCGCGACCGCCAGGAAACGCCCGCCGGTTCGCTCTCCGGCGGCGAGAAGGCCCGGTTGATGTTCAACCTGATCACCTTCCATGGCCCCCATCTTCTGATCCTCGATGAGCCGACCAATCACCTCGACATGGACAGCCGCTCGGCCCTGATCATGGCGCTGAATGATTATGAAGGCGCCGTGATCCTGATCAGCCATGACCGGCATTTGATCGAAAGCTCGGTCGACCGTCTCTGGCTCGTCGCCGATGGATCGGTGACACCCTATGACGAGGATATCGAGACCTATCGCCAGAGCTTCTCGGGGCGTCCGGCCCGTGCGGCCAAGCGCGAGAAAAAAGAGCTGCCGCAGGACGACAAGAGCGTCAAACGCCGCAATCTCGCTGCCCGCCGGGACGAGCTCAAACCCCTGCGCACCGAATCCGCGCGCTGGGCCAAGGAAGCCGATCGCCTGCGCGGCATTCTCGACGTGATCGATCGCGGTCTCGCCACGCCGGGCCTCTACAAGAAAGACCCCAAGGCCGCCAAGGATTTGCAGATGAAGCGCGCCAAGGCCGTCGAGCTGATCGATGCCGCCGAAGCCAAATGGATGGCCGCAGAAGAAAAGCTGGAAGCCGCGCGGGCCGGATAGACGACGCAATATGAACCTCGTCTCCAATTATTAGCTGCACCCACCTTGTCGCGGCGCCCGCCAATCCACATTTCCGCAGCTGGGCCCGCACCTGCGCGCCATCTGGGGAAATTCCATGGATTATGTCTTCGTCCTCGCCGGCCTGACCGGTCTGTTCCTCGGCGGCGAGGCGCTGGTGCGTGGCAGTGTCGGGATTGCCCGGCGGCTGGCGGTGCCACCGCTGCTGATCGGGCTGACGGTGGTCGGTTTTGGAACCTCAACGCCTGAATTGCTGGTCTCGGCCGATGCGGCGCTGCGCGGCGTGCCCGATATCGCGATCGGTAATATCATTGGATCAAATATCGCCAACATATTGCTGATCGTCGGTGTCTCGGCGCTGGTCTGGCCGATCCGCATCAGCGGCGCGACGCTGCGCCGCGATACCGGCGTCATGATGGCCGCGACCCTGATATTGATTCCCGTTCTGGCCATGGGAGAGGTCACGCGCCTGTCCGGCCTGGTCCTGTTTGCCGGCCTGGTGATGTATCTCGCCTGGGCCTATCTGCGGCCAGGCGAGGCGCAGGCCGACAGCGATATACAGGCGCCGCCACCCTCCAGCCTGGTTTCGGTGCTCTGGGTCATCGCCGGACTGATTGCGTTGATGCTGAGTGCCCGGCTGCTGGTCGATGGTGCGGTCTCGATCGCCCGCGGCTATGGCATTTCCGAAGCCTTTATCGGCCTGACCATCGTCGCGATCGGAACCTCTCTGCCCGAACTGGCGACATCCCTGATTGCGGCGCTGCGGCGTCAGTCGGAAATCGCCATCGGCAATATCATCGGCTCCAACATTTTCAACCTGCTGGGAATTCTAGGCATCACCGCGATAGTGACACCCATCCCGGCGGCATCACGCTTCCTGAGCTTTGACCTGCCAGTCCTGATCGCGGCCTCGCTTATCCTGACCGGGTTGCTGGTCACGCGCCCGACCATCGGCCGCGGTGTCGGTGCCGTGATGCTGGCGGGCTATTTCGCCTATATCTGGTCCGCGCAAGGGTGATGCTTCAGCGGCGATTGCCCGCTAACCGCAGGTCATGCTCTCAACGGTATCGTCATCAGCGATCCGGATCGTCAGGCGCTCGGGAATGAATTCCATCGTGACGCGCGTATAGCGGGCGACGACGCGATAATTGGCAGGCAAGGTGAGCCGGTCAATGCTGAGCCGGGGCTGTCCGACATGATGCTGGTAGTGCTCCATGCCGCACGATCCGGTGATCGGGCGTTGCACATTGGCCGTGTCGACCGTTTCGACATCGCCCAGAAGGGGCATGTCGTGAGCCGGCGCCCCCATAGGGCCCGGCCCGGCCATGGCCGATCCAGGCTCGAGAACTGGCAGGGCAGCCTGCGGTGCACGCACGTCATCGAAGGCACAGCCGGCGAGAAGCCCGGCCAACAGGATAGAAACGCGCTTCATGGAATCAGGTCCGTCGGCTCAACCACACCAGATGCGTACGATAACCCCGTCGCCGTCGAGATCAAGATTAAGGCGATCGGGCCGGTGATCCATGGTGACGGGCTGACCGGGATGGATCGGACGCACAAGGCGCGCCAGGCTGTCCAGGTCGACCTCGCCGAGCGACTGGCCGATCAGATAATCGCGCGCGCCGGCACCGCAGCTATCGGTGACGGTCTCGAAATCGGGCGGCATGATCAGCTCCGAACTGTCATTGCCGGTCGCGGCGCAGGCCGAAACAACCAGCGCGGCCAGGACGGGCAACAGGATGCGTTTGGTCATGCTTTCTTCTCCCAGCGGCCTTCCGGCGATTGGCGCCAGTATGAGACGGTTCGCCCCGGTGTCGATAATTGTTTCCAGAGCCGGCGCGCGGCATTGACCGCGCTTTCGTCCTGACCATCAAACATGATGATTACGCGCTCGAACCCGTCCGGGCTTTCCGGCACCGCGCCATCGAGCAGGAAAAGGCATTGCGCCTTGTTGGGGTTGGTCTCATCGCTGGCGAGCAGAACCGGCTGGCGTTCCGGCTCGGCCTGGTCGGCGCGGCCGTGGGGCAGGAAGCTGGCCTCACGCCAGGTCCAGAGCGACTTGTCGAGCGAGGCCAGGCGTTCGGGATCGCTTGAACGCACCAAGGCCCGCCAGCCCCTGGCCAGCGTTTTTTCGAGCAGTTCCGGCAACACCTCTTCAGGCCCGGAACGCTCGAGATGATAGAACCAGATATCGGCCGGCATACATAAAAAGGGCGGCCCGAAAGCCGCCCTCTCCTTTTCTTCGAAGGCTAGCCCTCGTAATGATCGCGCACGAAGCGGTCGAGCATGCGCACGCCCCAGCCTGTGCCCCAGCTGGGCTGGCGGGGATCATCCTTCATGCCGCCCATCGCCGTGCCGGCAATGTCGATATGGCACCAGGGCTTGTCATTGACGAAGCGCTTGAGGAATTCCGCGGCCGAGATCGAACCCGCCAGACGGCCTTCGCCGACATTGCGCATATCGGCATTCTTGGTCTCGATATGCTTTTCATAGTCGGGGCCGAGTGGCAGGCGCCAGACCGGCTCGTCGGACGCATTGCCGGCGGCAAACAGGCGCTCGGCGATCGTGTCGTCATTGGAGAAGATCGCGGCGCGCGTATTGCCGAGCGCGATCAGCACAGCGCCGGTGAGGGTCGCCAGATCGATCATCAGCTTCGGATCGAAAGTCTGCTGCGCATACCAGAGCACATCGGCGAGGACGAGCCGGCCTTCGGCATCGGTGTTGAGAATTTCAATCGTCTGGCCCGACATCGAGGTGACGATATCGCCCGGACGCTGGGCATTGCCGTCGGGCATGTTCTCGACCAGGCCGACAATACCAATGGCATTGACCTTCGCCTTGCGGCCCGACAGGGCCGTCATCAGGCCGACGACGGCAGCGGAGCCGCCCATATCGCCCTTCATCTCGTCCATGCCGGCACCCGGCTTCAGGGAGATGCCGCCCGAATCAAACGTCAGGCCCTTGCCGACGAAGACGAGTGGCTTTTCGCCGGCCTTGCCGCCATTCCAGCGCATGATCGCGATATGGCTCTCGAATTCCGACGCCTGGCCGACACCGAGCAGGGAGTGCATGCCCAGCTCGAGCATTTGTGCCTCGTCGAGGATTTCGATCTCGAGGCCCAGCTTGGCCATGCCTTCGATCTGCTTGGCATAGGTTTCCGGGTTGAGGATGTTCGGCGGCTGGTTGAGCAGCTCACGCGCCACATCGACGCCTTCGGCTACCGGGCCCCAGTTTTTCCACGCTGATTTGGCGGCATCGACGTCATCGACGGCAATGGCGACCTTGGTCAGCGAGGGTTTCTTGTCGTCGGACAGCTTGGTGCGGTACTGGTCGAAGCGGTAGGCGGCCAGGCGGGCACCGAGCCCGGCGCGGGCAGCGCCCTCGCCATCGGTCTCGCCATCGAGGCGCAGCGTCACGGTGGTCTCGCCGCCGGTCAGCAGTTTGGCGACCACGGCAGCGGCGGCTTTCTCGATCACATTCTCATTCAGCTTGGCCTTGTCGCCAAGACCGAAAATAACAATGCGCCCGGCATCGACACCGGCCGGAGCGATGATTTCCAGCGTCTCGCCGGCGCCGCCCTTGAAGCGTGACGCGGCGATGGCGCGGGTGAGCGCGCCGGAGGCGGCCGCATCGACCGCTTTGGCCGCAGCCGACAGCGAGGCCTTGTCGAAGGCTGGAACGGCGATGGCTCCGGCATTGGTACCGGCAGTGACGAATTCGATCTTCATGGCTTGACCTTCTCGAAAAGCGGGGGCTCCAAGATGCGCATGGAACCGAAAAGATGGATTGCGGAAGTGGTATCCGATCCAGTCGTGAGATAGAAGGCGCATCACGCAGCGAAAATTCGGTCATGATTCTGGTTCAACGCTATTTCTTCCGGCAAATGCTCTGGCCGTTCATCACGTCAGTCTCGGCCCTGGCCGGTCTGGCGCTGCTGACGCAGAGCCTGTCGAATGTCGATCTGGTGTCCGGTTATTCGCAAACCGCCTTCACCTTCCTGAAGGTGACCTTGCTGGCCTTGCCGCAATTGACCGCCCTGCTGGTGCCGATCGCCATCTTCATCGCTGTCCTTTCGGGCATGAACCGGCTCGCGGCCGACAGCGAATATGTCATCGCATCGGCCTCGGGGATGAGCCGGCTGGCCGTGCTGTCGCCGCTGATCCGGCTGGCGGTCTATGTCATGATCTTCAATCTCGCGATCAATCTCTTCATCCAGCCGCTCGCCTACCGCGAGATGCGCCGCAGCCTGCACGATCTGCGCTCGGACGCCGCCGCCAGCCTGATCACGCCGGGCGCCTTCACCCGGATCGGCGCCGGCGTGACGCTCTATGCCCGCGAGCGCGGCCGCGACGGGCGCATGCAGGACGTGCTGATCCACGATACGCGCGTCGCCGATGAGCCGATTACCATCACCGCGCGTGAGGGCTTTATTGTCCGTTCCTCGACCCAGTCGTCCATGGTCCTGGCCGATGGCAATCGTCAGCAGATCGATGCCGCCGGCGAGCTGGGCTATGTCACCTTCGACCGCACGGAATTCGATCTCGGCGAGTTCATCGGGCCAATCGATGCCATGTTCTTCAAGGAAAGCGACCGCTTCCTGCACGAGCTGATCTGGCCCGATGCCAGCACGATCGCACGTAGCGGCGGACCGGAGCGCGCCTGGGCGGAAGCGCATTACCGGCTCTCCTCGCCGCTCTACAATCTCGCTTTGGTACTGATCGGTGCCGCCGTCTTCCTGGCCGGTGATTATTCGCGCATGGGTTATGGCCGCCGCGTCATGACGGCCGTCGGGCTCGGCCTGTCCCTGCGACTGACGGGGTTTGCCGTCCAGTCGGCCAGCGCCGTCGACGGCGCGGTCAATGCCGGTCAGTATCTGGTGCCATTGCTGGGCTGTCTCGGTGCCCTCACAGTCATTTACTGGCCCACGCGCGTGCGCCCGGCCCACCATCTGGCCGGCGGAGCCTGAGCCATGCTGGTGAGCCGACTCAATCGCTATATGATGATGCAGACCCTGGTCGGGCTTGGCCTGGCCCTGCTGGTGATCAGCACCGTCATCATCCTGGTCGATTTCGTCGAGCAATCGCGCGCCATCGGGACGCGGGTCGATATCGGCTCGCTCGACCTGCTCGGCCTGACCCTGCTCAAAACGCCCTCGCTGATCGAGACCACCCTGCCCTTCGTCTTCCTGTTTGGCGTGCTGACCTCGCTCTTCCGGCTCAACCGCTCGAGCGAACTGATCGTCATGCGCGCCTCGGGTATCTCGGCCTGGCGGATCCTGTCCGCGCCGATTGGCCTGGCGCTGGCCGGCGGGCTGCTGGGCACTCTGGCCCTGAACCCGCTGGGCTCCGCCGGCAATGCCGAATTCGAGCACCGCCGCGATGCCCTGATGGATGTTCGCCGCAGCCCCGATGTCGAGGAGCCGGTCTGGCTGCGCGAAACCAATCTCGACGGTTTCACCGTGATCGCGGCGCTCTCGCTGGATGAGGGCAGTCAGCGCCTGATGACGCCGGCCTTTATGTATTTCTCGGTCGATGGCCAGGGCGTTCCCCTGCTGGAGCGCCGGATCGATGCGGCCAGTGCCAGCCTGCGCGACGGGTTCTGGGAAGTCACCGACGCGGTGGAGCGGACCCCGAACAGCGCCGCCCTCGATCTCGGCCTGGTGACGATTCCGACCCTGATCAATCGACAGGCCCTGTTCGAGCGCGCGCGCTCGCCGGACGGCGTATCGGTCTGGGATCTGCCCGGCCTGATCGACTCGGCCCAGGAGGCCGGTCTCGCGACGGAACGCTATCAACTTCGTTTGCACCGGCTCCTTGCCCTGCCGCTGACCCTGCTAGCGGCGACGCTGATCGCAGCGGCCGCAACCCTGCGCCTGCATCGCCTCGGCGGCGCGGCGGCATTCGCGCTGGCCGGCGGGCTGGCCGGTTTTCTGATGTTCTTCCTGCAGGAGGTGCTCGGTTCGCTGGGTGCGACCGGTGCCCTTCCTGCTGCCACAGCGGCCTGGGCTGCACCGGCGCTGACCGCCCTCTTGGCGCTGAGCTATATCGCCTCGACCGAGGACGGATGACGTGATGGACGACTGCGGCGGCATCCGTTAGTCATAAAGACCGGTATTCGAACCCCACCGGGTCAGACAAGGAGTGACGCATGGCGTCGCAGTTTAGCCGCCTCGCGGCTGCATTGATGGGCTCCGGCGTGCTCGTTCTGTCGCCTGCGGCCCTGGCTCAGTCCCCGGAGGCCGAAGAGGCACCCGTCTATCTGGAAGCAGACAGTCTGGAAGACCTTGGCAATGGTGCCGGCTTTCTGGCGCGCGGCCATGTGCGGGCGCGCCAGAGCGGCCGGACTCTCTATGCCGATGAACTGGAATATCACCCCGAACTGAACCGCATCGTCGCGCGCGGCAATGTCGTCATTCACGGCCAGGGTCCCTATCCGCAATATGCCGACGAGGTCGAGCTGGATTCGGAAATGTCGGCCGGTCTGGCGCTCGGTTTCGCCACCATGCTCGAAAATAACGGCCAGATGGCTGCTGCCGCCGCGATTCGGCGCAGCAATGGCGCCATGCAGCTCGAGGACGCCTACTACACGGCCTGCGAATTGTGCGAGGCCGGCGAGCAGGAGCCGACCTGGCGTCTGCGCGCCCGGCAGGTGATCCAGGATCCCGACGAGCAGATGATCTATTACCGCGATGCCCAGCTCGAGGTGATGGGCGTGCCGGTTCTGTATTCGCCGGTTTTCGCGCACCCGGACCCCTCGGCGGACCGCCATAGCGGCCTGCTCTTCCCCGGCTTCAGTGTCTCCTCGCGGCTCGGCTTCTCCTACCAGCAACCCTATTACTGGGCCTTCTCGCCCTCGCAGGACATTACGCTCGCGCCCCGGGTGATGACCAATGTCAATCCGCTGCTCTTCACCGAATACCGCAAGCGATTCTGGTCCGGCGAAATGGCATTTGAGGGCAGTGTCACCCATGAAGCCGAGATCGACAGCGATGGCGAGCGCTTCGGCGACGAGACCTGGCGCTGGCACGTCTTCGGCGGCGGCGAATGGGAGATCAATCCGGACTGGCGTTGGGGCTTCGGCGTTCAGCGCGCTTCTGACGACCTGCATTTGCGGCGCTATGACTTCTCCGAAATTGATCGCGATCGCGGCGCCCCGATCGAGGGCGGCAATCGGCGCCTGGTCAGCCAGATCTATGCCGAGGGCCGCACCCGCAACAGTTTCGGTTCGCTGATCGCCGCAGAATACCAGAGTCTGCGCGAGCTGGAAGATGATGACACCATCCCGACCATCGCGCCCCTGTTCAGCTATGAGCGCGTCTTCACCGCGCCCGGCGAATGGGGACGCGTCAATCTGAGCGGCCAGGCCGTGATGCTCGAACGCGAAACGGGAACCGATTATGCCCGCGCCAGCGTCACAGCCGACTGGCGTGCCCATTGGGTCACCGGAAATGGCATTGTCATCGAGCCCTATGCCTATGGCCGCAATGACAGCTATTCCTTCGAAGACCTTCCCGCCAGCTATGGCGTGCCGGAGGACAGTTTCTCGCGCCAGCTCGGACTGGTCGGAGCCGAGATCAGCTGGCCCTTTTACCGCCCGGGAGAGACCGTCGACTGGATCGTCGAACCGGTTTTCTCGGCCACCGCCGCCTCGGACGACCCCGATTCAGCCCGTATCTACAATGAAGACAGTATCTCGCTCGATCTCGATGAGAGCCTGCTCTTCACGCCGATCCGGGCTGCAGGCTTCGATATCTGGGAACCGGGACAACGCGTCAGTTATGGTGTGCGCACGACCGGGCAATGGGGCAGGTCCGGACTTGCCAGCCTGTTTGTCGGCCAGAGCTACCGGCTCGATGGCGATCCGGTCTTCAGCCCGGGCAGCGGATTGTATGATGACGGCTCCGATTACATCGTCGCCGGCTCCATCGATATTGCCGGCTTCACGGCAGATTTGCAGACCCGCCTCGATGAACGCGATGGCGATATCAACCGGGTCGATTTCGCGGTCACTTATGTCAGTGACCGCTTCGGCGGCGGCATCAGCTATCTCGAAGTCAGCGATGATGACGGCACTCGCAGCGCCCAGCGCGAGGCCCGGGCCAATTTCTCGGTCAGGCTGACGGACCGCTGGAGCGCAATCGGCAGCACCATCCGCGATCTTGACCGCGGCACATCACGGCTGACAACAGCGGGCTTCCGCTTCGCCGATGAATGCACCGAGCTGGATATCGTCTATCAGCGCGAGGATGACCTCATTGCGAGCCTCGGCCCGTCGGAATCCATCCAGATACGCATCACCCTGTTCACGCTGGGTGGCGTGACTCCTGATTAAACTACAGTGCCGGGCGATTGCACCCGCAGCGTCTTTGGGTAATGTTCCGCGCGGAACCGGATAGCGAATGTTGATGATAGCCGTTAAAAACCTTGTGCTGACGCTGATGGCGTCCCTGCTCGTGATCACGGCGCCTGGCGCCATGGCACAATCGACCGAGGGCGTCGCCGCGCTCGTCAACGATGAACCGATCACGACGGTGGATGTGCGCAATCGTATGCGCCTGATCATCGCCTCGACCGGCCTCACCCAGCTCGATCCGGCGACCCTGGCCCAGATCCAGAGCCAGGCGATTCGTGGCCTGGTCGATGAGACCCTGCAATTGCAGGCGGCCCGGGAGTATGAAATCGACGTCACCGAGGAAGAGATCAATCGATCGATCCAGGATCTCGCCGACCGCAATAACACGACGATCGCCACCATTGTCGGCGATCTGGAACGCTCCGGCGTTGATATCCTGACCTTGCGCCACCAGCTGGAAGCAGAAATCGCCTGGCAGGTTCTGGTCAATGGCCGCTATGGCTCGCGAATCCGCATCAGCGATCAACAGATCGAGATGGCGCTGGAACGCCTCGCCGCCAGCGCCTCACAGCCGCAATACCGGATTTTCGAGCTCTTCTTCGAAATTCCCAGCGTCAATCGCGAACAGGAAACCGTTGAGCGGGTCATCGCGGTGATGGATCAGTTGCAACGCGGTGCCCCCTTCCCGGAGCTGGCACGGCAATATTCCGACGCGCCGTCTGCCGCCAATGGCGGCGATATAGGCTGGATCGTCGCCTCGCAATTGCCGCCGGAGGTGGCGACCATTCTGCCGCAATTGATGCAGCAATACGCCCAGAGCCAGGGCGGCGCCGCCCTGTCCAACCCGGTCCGTGTTCCCGGTGGCTACATGATCGTTGCCCTCGTGGCCGCACGTGACGGCACCACAACCCTGCAATACGACCTGGTCCAGATCACCGTTCCCGCCAGCGCCGTTCAGCCCAATTCCAGCGCCGCCCTGACCCGTGCCCTGGCCGCCAATCCAACCTGCGCCCAGGCGGATGCGGTCGCCAGTCGCATTCCGGGTTCGGTTGTCACACCGCTCGGTGCCATCGGTGCCGACGCGCTGCTGCCGCAATTCAGCGAAGCCCTGGCGCCGCTGCGTGAGGGTGGCAATACCGGCGTGTTGCAGACCGCAGCAGGCCTGCAGAGCCTGATCGTTTGCGAGCGCACCATTGCCGGCCCGGGTGTTCCCAGCCGTGATGACCTGGAATCACAATTGCGTGGCCAGCAGCTGTCCCTGCATTCGCGCCGCTGGCTGAGAGATTTGCGCCGCGACGGCACGGTCGAGATTCGCGACTAATGCCAAACGCCTCACCTGTCGTTGTTTCGATGGGTGATCCGGCTGGTATCGGCCCAGAGATCATCCTCAAGGCATGGGCGAAGCGACGAGCCCGCGGGCCGGTCTTTGCCTGTATTGGCGATCCTGCAGTGCTGCGCGCCTGTGCACGCAGTCTCGCCCTGCCCGAACCGGTCGAACTCGCGGAACTGGCCGATGCAGCAAACCGCTTCCCTGACGCCCTGCCCGTCCTGCCGGCACCCGTCTCGATCACCGCTCCGCTCACACCCGGCACGCCCGACCCACGCCATGCCGCCGCGGCCAGGGCCAGTATCGAGGCTGCGGTTGCGCTTTGCCTGTCCGGCGCGGCGCTTGGCCTCGTGACCGCGCCAATCGCCAAATCCGTGATGTATGAGGCCGGCTTCACCTTCCCCGGCCATACCGAATTTCTCGCAGAGCTCACCCGCGACCATCCCGTACCAGGACAGCGGGGTCCGGCCATGATGCTCGCTGGCGGCGGATTGCGCGTCGTGCTGACCTCGATCCATGAACCGCTCGCGCATGCGGTCGCGACACTCTCGGCAGAACGGATAGAACAGATTGCCCGCCTCACGCATCAGGCCCTGCAGCGCGATTTTGGCATAGCGGAGCCGCGACTGGCCCTGGCCGGGCTCAATCCCCATGCCGGCGAGACGGGCTCATTGGGGCGTGAGGAAATCGACATCATCAACCCCGCCGCCGCGCGGCTACGCGCCGAAGGCATTGCCATCACCGACGCCCTGCCTCCGGACACCATGTTCCATGCCGAGGCCCGCGCCGGCTATGATGCGGCCATCTGCCTCTATCACGACCAGGGCCTGATCCCGGTCAAGACGCTCGACTTCCATGGCGGCGTCAATATCACGCTCGGCCTGCCCATCGTGCGCACCTCGCCCGATCACGGCACGGCTTTCGACATTGCCGGCCGCGGAATAGCCCGCGCCGACAGCCTGCTCGCCGCGATTGATGCGGCGGCCAATATCGCCGGACACCGCGCATGACCGATCCGCTGCCGCCGCTTCGCGACGTCATTGCGCGCCATGACCTGGCCGCGAAAAAATCCTTCGGCCAGCATTTCCTGCTCGATCTCAACCTGACCGCCAAGATCGCCGGTTTTGCCGGCGACATGTCGAATAGCGAGGCGATCGAGATCGGTCCCGGACCGGGCGGGCTGACGCGGGCCATTCTAGGCGCCGGCGCCAAGCATCTCACCCTGGTAGAGAAGGATGCGCGCTTCCTGCCCGCACTGGAAGAAATCAGCCAGGCCTGGCCCGGCCAGGTGACCGTGCTGGAAGCCGACGGGCTGACGATTGATGAAGCGGCGATCCTGAGCGGGGAGGACCGCGTCATCCTCTCCAACCTGCCCTATAATGTCGGCACGATCCTGTTGATCAAATGGCTGCAGGCGCAGCCGATCTGGTGGCGGCGCGCCGTGCTGATGTTCCAGCGCGAAGTGGCGGACCGGATCGTCGCGCGCGTTGGCGACAAGGCCTATGGGCGGCTCGCCATCCTGACCCAATCGGTGTGCACCGCACAGATGGTGATGAAAATACCCGCCCAGGCCTTCACGCCACCGCCCAAGGTGGAATCGGCCGTTGTGATGCTCGACCCACTGCCCGATGCCAAGCGCTTCGGCGACCTCAAGGCATTGGGAGTTGTCACCGCCTCGGCATTCGGCCAACGGCGCAAGACCTTGCGTCGCAGCCTCGGGCAGGCGGCAAGCCAGACGACGGCATCAACGGAAGATCTGATTGCCGCGGCGGGCCTGGAGCCCGGCGCCCGCGCCGAGACGATCGACATTGCCGGCTTCCAGGCGCTCGCCAGGGCCTGGCGCGCTGCGCGGGCTACTCAGCCATAAGCGCGCCGACAAAACCGTCCAGCCACGGGTGGCGCGAACGCTTGAGGCGTTCCGCGTGCAGGATCTGGTTGAGCTTGTCGAGGGCCCGGGCAAAATCATCATTGACGATGACATAATCGTATTCGTGCCAATGGCTGATCTCGTCCTTGGCGCGCGCCATACGGTCGCTGATGATTTGCGGTGTGTCCTGGCCGCGCTTGCTCAGCCGGTCCTCGAGCAGATCCAGCGACGGCGGCAGAATAAAGACCCGAACCGTGTCTTCCGGAGCCTGCGCCGCAAGCGCCTGGGCGCCCTGCCAGTCGATGTCGAAAATCACATCACGGCCATCATCAATGGCGTCGAGCACCAGGGATTTCGGCGTACCGTAATAGCGCCCGAACACTTCGGCCCACTCAAAGAAATCACCAGCTTCAATCTGCGCCTTGAACTCGTCGACGCTGACAAAGTGGTAGTCCTGCCCGTCAACCTCGCCGGGGCGAGGCTGGCGCGTCGTGGTCGAGACCGAAAGCACAACATCCGGATTCTGGCTTAGCAGGCGCTTTGACAGCGTGGTCTTGCCGGCACCCGACGGGCTGGACAGGGCCAGCAATACGCCGCGGCGGCCGCCACGAAAGATCGGGGGATGTCCGTCACTCGACATTCTGTACCTGCTCCCTGAACTGGTCGACCGCGTTCTTCATGGCGAGGCCAATCTGGGTCAGTGAAGAATCGGAGGACTTGGAGCATAGAGTGTTTGCCTCGCGATTAAACTCCTGTGACAGGAAGTCGAGCTTGCGGCCCGTTGGCGAACCGGCGTCGAGCAGCTCGCGCGCGGCGCGGATATGGGCATGCAAACGGTCGAGTTCCTCGCGGACATCCATCTTCACCGCCAGCGCAGCCGCCTCGGTCGCCAGACGCTCCGGATCGAGTCCCTGCGGCAGGAGCTCGGCATATTTGGCGGCGATGCGGTCGCGGATCGCATCCAGCCGCACTGCAGCGCTGATTTCTGCCTGGTGCGTCAACGCCTCGATGGTGTCGACATGGCCGCTGAGCAGCGCCTTCAGCTCACCGCCCTCGACCAGGCGGACATTGCGCAGACTATCAAGCGCCAGTGCCAGGCTCTCGAGCAGGGCGGCGTCGAGCTCGTCGGCATCCTCCGGCTCGCTGCGATCCTCGACATCAAGGACACCGCGCACCGTCAGCAAGCCGTCGAAACTGATCGGCAGGACACGGCCACTGACGACATAGGGCTCGGCGGCGGCGAGGATGGCATCAATGCGCCGGGTATCGATTCGCAGCGCCGCCTGGGCCGCATCGCGATTGAGCGTCAGGCTCGCCTGGATATTGCCGCGTGCAAAGCGGGCCTTGGCGAGATCGCGGGCACCCGCCTCGAGACGGTCATAGCCGCCGGGAAAGCGGAAACGGGCTTCGAGCCCCTTGCCATTGACGCTGCGCGCCTCCCAGACCCAGCTGAATTGTTCAAAGCTGGCCTCGGTGCGGGCAAAGCCCGTCATGCCGGACAATTGAGCCATATTAATCGCCCGCGCGTTGGCGGGCCCTTTCGATCTGGCGCCAGCGCGCGACATTCCTTTGATGCTCGGCATAGGTGGCGGAAAAGGCGTGTCCGCCGGTCCCGTCGGCGACAAAGAACAACGCCCGGCTCTCCGCCGGGTTGAGCACGGCGGCGATGGACTCAGCACCCGGATTGGCGATCGGCGTCGGCGGCAGGCCGTCATTCTGGTAGGTATTCCAGGCATTGGCCGCATTATCGAGCTCGGAGCGGCGCAGACCGCGGCCGAGTGGTTCGCCGCGGGTGATGCCATAGATGATAGTCGGATCGCTCTCCAGCCGCATGCCGCGGCGCAGGCGATTGACGAAGACTGCGGCGACTTCGGCGCGCTCGGCGCCAATTCCAGTCTCCTTCTCCACCACCGAGGCGAGGATGATCGCCTCCTCTCGGGTTTCAAACGGCAAGTCTTCCGCGCGATGTGGCCAGAGCTCATCGAGCAGGGTTTGCTGGGCTGCGAGCATGCGGTCGAGCACGACCTGCCGGTCAGTGCCCCGGTCGACCAGATAGGTTTCCGGCAGGATACTGCCTTCAGCGGGGATGTCAGCGATCTCGCCGGTGAGCACATCGGCTTCTTGCAGCACAGCCACGATCATCGCGCTCGTCAGACCTTCGGCGAAGGTGACCGGGTGCTGCATGGTGCGCCCGGAGCGCAGCAATTCATAGATCTGCGCCATGCTTGACCCGGCCGGCACGGCATATTCGCCGGCCCGCAACGAGCGGTCGCCGCCATCGAGCGTCACCGCGGCGCGGAACAGGCGGGCATCCTCGATCAGACCGGCCGATTCAAGCTGACTGGAAATCCGTACCAGGCCGGTCCCGCGCGGCAGCAGGATAACGGTTTCCGCCATCGCCGGGCCGGGCGCGACGAATTCCGCCTGCAGCCAGCGATACCCGCCATAGACCGCGCCGGCGGCCAGCAAGGCCAGCACCAGAAGGCTGACGAAGAGCCACAGGATCACACCGGCCACACCGCCCTTGGTCCTGGCATTCGCGTTGACCTTCGCCTGAGGCGTTTTGACATCACTCATGGAGCCATCCCGAAGAAAAGCGGTGCAATTAATCGACCGCGACGAATACCACGGAGGCATTGGTGCCACCGAATCCGAAAGAATTCGATAGCGCCGCGCGGACCGGGCGGCTGACCGGCTTGTGGGCGGCCAGATTGAGCGAGGTCGAGACCGACGGATTGTCAAGATTGAGGGTGGGCGGGCAAATCCCGTCGCGGATCGCCAGGATGGAGAAAATTCCCTCGACGGCACCGGCAGCGCCGAGCAAATGCCCGATCGCCGATTTGGTCGATGACATCACGACATCGCTGCTGCCGAACAGACGTTCGACGGCCCGCAATTCGATCTCATCCCCCTTGGGCGTCGAAGTGCCGTGGGCGTTGACGTAATCGATCTCGGACGGATCGAGGCCGGCATCTTTCAGCGCCGCGGACATCGCCCGGAAACCGCCATCGCCATCATCGGCGGGTGCGGTGATGTGGTGGGCATCGCCGGACAGGCCATAGCCCTTGACCTCGGCATAGATGGTCGCGCCCCGCGCCCTGGCGCACTCATATTCCTCGAGCACGACGACACCGGCGCCCTCGCCCATCACGAAACCGTCGCGGTCGCGATCCCAGGGGCGTGAGCCGGCGGTTGGATTATCGTTGAAACCGGTCGATAGCGCCTTGCAGGCGATAAAGGAAGCAATGCCCAGACGGCAAACCGCCGCTTCGGCGCCGCCGGCGACCATCATGTCGGCATCACCATGCGCGATCATCCGCGCCGCATCACCAATCGCGTGCGCACCGGTCGAACAGGCCGTCACGACGGCGTGATTGGGGCCCTTGAGCCCGTGCCGGATCGAAACCTGGCCGGAGGCGAGATTGATCAACAGGCCGGGAATGATAAAGGGGGAGAGCCGCCTTGGACCTTTTTCGTGCAGGTCGATGGAGGCGTTATAGGTGGATTCCAGACCGCCAATACCGGAACCGATCATCACACCGGCGCGGCAGCGCTCTTCTTCGGTTTTCGCAACCCAGCCGCTGTCGGCGATCGCGTAATCTGCCGCGGCAATACCATAGAGGATGAAATCATCAACGCGCTTCTGGTCGCGCGGGCTCATGACGCTATCGGGTGCAAAGGCACCGGGATCGTCAGGTGAACCACCGCCGCGGCCATCGACACGCGGCACGAGACCGGCGATCTGGCAGGCCAGATCGCCGGTTTCAAAATGCTCGATCAGGCCCAGGCCGGATTGACCGGCAAGGAGACGTCCCCAGACGATATCCTTGCCACAGCCAAGCGGTGTGACCAGACCAATACCCGTGACGACAACGCGCCGCATGGACTGGTCTTTAACCGACTTTCTCGGAGATGAACTTCACCGCGTCGCCGACTTTCTGGATGTGCTCGGCAGCGTCGTCGGGGATTTCGATATCGAATTCCTCTTCAAACGCCATCACGAGTTCAACATTGTCCAGGCTGTCGGCGCCCAGATCGTCGATGAAGCTCGCATTATCCGTGACTTTTTCGATGTCGACATCGAGATGCTCAACAACAATTTTTTTAACGCGCTCGAGAACGTCAGACATTTCAGACCCTCATGGTAATTCGCCGCAGGAGATCAACGGCGCAGGAAAGGAGGCATAGCGCCCCAAAACCGGGCCGCCTTCACCAAGATGCGCGGGCAAGTAACATACTTCCCGAGCGGTGACCAGAATGGGCAACCGTGCTCATTCTGGCAAGTTGTTACGCTAAATCATCGCCATACCGCCATTCACATGAAGTGTCTGGCCGGTCACGTAATTGGCTTCCTGGCTGGCCAGGTAAACAATCGCAGCAGCAATATCATCGCCCGTACCCAGATCACCAGCAGGAATTTTTGTCAGGATGGCCTTACGCTGCTCTTCATTGAGCACATCGGTCATCGGCGAGGCAATGAATCCCGGCGCGACGCAATTGACCGTGACGCCGCGCGAGGCGACTTCCTGGGCCAGGGATTTGGAAAAACCGATCATGCCGGCCTTGGAGGCGCAGTAATTGGTCTGCCCCGGATTGCCGGTCACGCCGACGACGGAGGTAATGCCGACAATACGGCCCCAACGCGCCTTCATCATGCCGCGCAGGGCGGCGCGGCATAGCCTGAAATAGCTCTCCAGATTGACCCGAAGCACCATGTCCCAGTCATCATCCTTCATGCGCATCAACAGCTGGTCGCGGGTGATGCCGGCATTGGCGATGAGAATATCCATCGAGCCCATCGCCTCGGCCGCCTGTTTCGGCAGCGCGTCGACCGCTTCGGCATCGGAGAGATTGCAGGGCAGGACATGGGTGCGTGCCCCCAGCTCGGCGGCCAGCTCCTGCAGCACGTTCTCACGTGTGCCCGAAAGCGCGACGGTCGCGCCTTGCGCGTGCAGCGCCCTGGCGATCGCCTGGCCGAGGCCGCCTGTGGCGCCCGTGACGAGCGCATTCTTGCCGGTCAGATCAAACATTCTCAGACATCCTCTTTCAGCGAAGCCGCGAAGGCTTCCAGATCGGCGGCCACATTGAGCGGCACGCCATTCGCGTCCCTGGTGGTGCGTTTCAGCATGGTGGTGAGCACTTTGCCGGCCCCGGCTTCGGCGAGCGTTGTGATGCCGCCCTCCTCGACCATCCACATCACACTTTCGCGCCAGCGCACCCGGCCTGTCACCTGTTCAACCAATTGCCGCCGGATGGTTTCGATGTCCGAGGTCGGACGGGCGGTGACATTGGCGACCACAGGCACGGCGGGCGGCAAAATCACCGTCGCGGCCAGCGCCTCGGCCATCGCATCGGCGGCCGGCTGCATCATGGCGCAATGAAAAGGCGCCGAGACCGGCAGCATCATCGCCTTCTTGACGCCCAGCGATGTGGCGCGGTCAATCGCCGCCTCGATCGCAGCGGTCGAGCCGGAGATCACGATCTGGCCGGGCGCATTATCATTGGCAATCGCACAGACCCCGACCAGCGAGCCGGCATCAACCGCCTGCTGCGCCATGTCCTCATCGGCACCGAGCAATGCGGCCATCGTCCCCAGCCCGACCGGGACAGCCTGCTGCATGGCACGGCCGCGCAATTTGAGCAGTTTCGCCGCATCGCTGATCGTCAAGGCGCGCGCCGCCGCCAGGGCCGAGTATTCGCCCAGGCTGTGACCGGCGACGAATTTCGCCGCGCTGACATCAACCCCGAACTCGGCCTCCAGGACGCGCATCACTGCCAGGCTGGCCGCCATCAGGGCCGGCTGGGCATTTTCCGTCAGGGTCAGATCCTCGATCGGACCATTGGCCATCAGCCCGGAAAGATTCTGCCCGAGCGCTTCATCGACCTCGGCCAGCACGGCGCGTGCGGCGGAGAATTCAGCGGCCAGTTCCTGGCCCATGCCGACGGCCTGGCTGCCCTGGCCGGGAAATACGAATGCAAACGCCATCGGAACGCCTCCCGCGAATTGAATCGAACGCTCGATACCCCTTGTCACGGCGCACGCGCAAGAGGGGATGCGGCTTGCACGGCCCACCGCTTTAGGCTAAACGCGCGCTTCGCTTGGTTGCGGTCCTGTTCCTTTATTCCCGTCACATGGTGTGGTGGACCGGCACAGGAGCCACCGCGAGCCTGCCCGCCCCTTCGGCGAGGCTTGCGCCGCAACCGCTTACGAAGGGAGCCAAGATGGCACTTTACGAGCACGTATTCATCGTACGCCCGGACGTTTCTCCGGCCCAGATGGAAACTCTTCTGGAAGAAACGAAGACCCTGATCGAGACCAATGGCGGCAAGACCGGCAAGATCGAATATTGGGGCCTGCGTAACCTGTCCTACCGCATCAACAAGTCGCGCAAGGGTCATTACGGCCTGATCGATATCGACGCCAATGGCGCCGTCATCGACGAACTTGAGCGCCTGCAGCGCCTGTCCGAAGACGTCATGCGTTTCATGACCCTTCGTGTCGACGAGCACACCGATCAGCCTTCGGCGATTCTGTCGAAGAAGGATGACCGTCGTCCGCGCCGCGATTTCCGGTCGTAAGGAGAGAAACTGATGTCATCCGATAATATTGCAAACCTGCCTGCTCGCCGCCCATTCATGCGCCGCCGCAAGGTGTGCCCATTCTCCGGCGAGAATGCACCCGCGATCGACTACAAGGACCCGAAGCTCCTGCTTCGTTACATGTCCGAGCGTGGCAAGATCGTCCCGTCCCGTATCACGGCGGTATCCGCCAAGAAGCAACGTGAACTGGCCCGCGCCATCAAACGCGCCCGCCAGATGGCACTGCTTCCCTATGTGATGGATTAAGGAGAGCGCACGATGAAACTGGTTCTCCTGGAACGCGTCGAAAATCTCGGCGTCATGGGTGAAGTTGTCTCGGTCCGTCCGGGATTCGCCCGCAACTTCCTTCTGCCGCAAGGCAAGGCGCTGCGCGCCAATGAAGGCAATATGGCCCGCTTCGAAGCGGAAAAAGAAGCCCTGATCGCGCGCAATGCCGAACGGGCTGCTGAAGCAGCGACCGCTGGTGAAGTGATCGATGGCGAAACTTTCGTCATGGTTCGTTCCGCTGGCGAAAGCGGTCAGCTCTACGGTTCTGTCTCCTCGCGCGACATTGCCGAGATCGTTTCGGAATCCGGCACTTCGGTCGTCCGCTCGCAGATTGATCTGCATGCGCCGATCAAGAAGCTGGGCCTGCACGACATCCGTATCCGTCTGCACGCCGATGTTTCGGTGACGGTCACGATCAATGTCGCCCGCTCGCTCGACGAAGCCGAACGCCAGGCCTCCGGTGAAGACGTGATCGCAGCCCAGGCTGACGAAGATCGCGCCATCGCCGAAGCCCAGGCTGCCGACCTGTTCGAAGCCAGCGAAGAAGGCGAAGAACTGGCCGAACGCCGCGCCGAAGGCGCCGACGATTCGGAAGCAGACGAAGCCGACGAAGACTAGGCTTTCAGCTCATGCTGAGTGCCGGAAACGGGCGGGTCGCAAGATCCGCCCGTTTTTGTTTGCCACCAGACTTGTCCACACTTCTCCACAGGCCGGGGAAATGCTGTGGCAAAGATTCACCCTGGGCGGATTGAGGGGTCGCATCCCGGCCGCCGAGCCTGTATCCCATTGGCATGACCACTGAGCTGATGACATTCGATGCCGGCGTCCCGACGACGCTGGAGACCGCGCCCCACAATCTGGAGGCCGAACAGGCCTTCCTCGGCGCGCTGCTCTACGACAATGAAATCTTCCACCGCATCGCCGACTGGCTGAAGCCGGAGCATTTCTACGACCCCGTCCATGGCCGTATTTTCGAGACCGCCTCGGATCTGATCGGCCGCGGTTCGCTGGCCGATGCGGTGGTGCTGAAAACCCAATTCGACCGCGATGACGGGCTGCGCGAAATCGGCGGCACCACCTATCTGGCCGTGCTGATCGAGAGCGCCGCCAATAATTCGGCGGCGACCGAATACGCGCGCATGATCTATGAACTCGCCCTGCGCCGCGATCTGATCCGCATCGGCGACGAGCTCTCGGCCACCGCCACCACCGATGCCGAAACCCAGCCGCGCAAGCTGATCGAGGCGGTCGAGCAACAGCTCTTCAATCTCGCAGAGGCCGGTTCAACCTCACGCGGCTTTGTCAGTTTCAAACAGGCGCTGACCGAATCGGTCGAGACTGCGGCTGCCGCCTATGAGCGCGATGGCGGGCTGTCGGGGATTTCCTCGGGCCTGAAGGCGCTGGACGAAAAACTCGGCGGCATGCACCCGTCCGATCTGATCATCCTCGCCGGACGTCCCTCGATGGGGAAAACCGCTCTGGCGACCAATATCGCCTTCGATGTGGCGCGAAACTATGAATTCGAGGAACAGCCCGACGGCACCACCAAGACGACCAAGGGCGGCGTTGTCGGCTTCTTCTCGCTGGAAATGTCGGCCGAACAGCTCGCCATGCGTCTGATCGCCGATTACACCGGCATTCCCGGCTATATGATCCGCCAGGGCACGATCGACGCGACGCAGTATGAAGAGATCCGCGACGCCGTGCTCGAGATCCAGTCCTTGCCGCTCTATATCGACGACACGGGTGGTTTGCCGATCGGCGCCCTCGCGGCGCGGGCAAGACGGCTCAAGCGTACTCACGGGCTCGATCTGATCATCGTCGATTACCTGCAGCTGGTCACATCCTCGCGCAACCGGCCGGGCGATAGCCGCGTGCAGGAAGTTTCCGAAGTGACCCAGAACCTCAAGGCCCTGGCCAAGGAATTGGAAGTCCCCGTCATCGCCCTGTCGCAGCTCTCGCGTAATGTCGAAAGCCGCGAAGACAAGAAGCCCCAGCTCTCCGACCTGCGTGAATCGGGTTCGATCGAGCAGGACGCCGATGTCGTGCTGTTCGTCTATCGCGAAGCCTATTACAAGGAACGCGAAAAACCGCGCGAGGACACGCCGGAATATCTCGCCTGGCAGGAAGAATTCCGCATTATTGAAAAACTGGCCGAAGTGGTCATCGGCAAGCAACGCCATGGCGCCATCGGCACGGCCAAACTCGCCTTTGACGGGGCGCGCACGAAGTTTAGCGATCTTGATGAACGATTCGAAGACGGACCCGGCTGATCGCGGGGCGCAGCCCGCGCCGCGCCTGGTCATCGACCTGGCCGCCATCCAGCGCAATTATGCGGCCCTGCAACGCCTCGCGCCGGGCGCGCAAACGGGCGCCGTGGTCAAGGCCAATGCCTATGGGCTCGGCGCGGCGCGGGTCGTTCCGGCGCTGGCCGATGCCGGTTGCCGCACTTTCTATGTCGCCCACACCACCGAGGGCCGCGAGGCACGCGAAGCGCTGGCCGGGCGCGAGGCCGACATTTTCGTCTTCAACGGCTTCTGGCCGTCGGAACTGGACTCCCTGCGCGAGGCGCGGCTCTTCCCTGTCATCAATGACCTGCATCAGTTTCACCAGCTGCGCGAACTGGCGCCGGACCTGCCCTGCGCGATCCATTTCGATACCGGCATGAACCGGCTCGGACTGGGGCCGAACGCGACCCAGAGCCTGATCGACAATCCCGACTGGATCGAGGGTCTGGATGTGCGTCAATTGATGAGCCATCTGGCCTGTTCGCATGAGCCGGATCACCCGCTCAACGCCAGACAATTGCAGCGCTTCGCCCGCGCTCGCGCCTGTTTCCCGGATATCCCTGCCAGCTTCGCCAATTCCGGCGGCGCGATGCTCGATGCCCGCTATCATTTCGATATTCTGCGCCCGGGTCTGGCGCTCTATGGCGGCCATCCCGCCCCCGGCCAGGACAATCCCTTCGAGCCGGCGGTGCGGATCGAGGCGCCGGTGCTGCAGGTGCGCCGGATCGCGGCGGGCGACTGCGCCGGCTATGGCGCCATCTTCACGGCGACACACGACATGCAGATTGCCACTGTTGCCACCGGTTATGCCGACGGGCTGGTCCGCGCCTGCGGTGATGGCGGTTATGGCCGGATCAAGGGTGTAAAAGTTCCGATCATCGGCCGCATCTCGATGGATCTGACGACGGTCGATCTCAGCGAGGTCAGCACACCGGTCGAGCCGGGCGACTGGGTCAGCTTCCTCGGTGAGGATGTCGAGCCGATGGCCCAGGCCGCCCACACCATCACCTATGAATTCCTCGTCCGCCTCGGCCAACGCTTCCAGCGCACCTATCTGCCCGGCTTGCCTGCGGCAGAGTGAGCTTGCGGTCCGGCGGAACAGAGTGTGAACTGAGTGCCAAGCTGAAAAAGACGATTCGCCATGGCCCGTGCTGAAAACATCTATGTCTGCCAGAGCTGCGGTGCCTCCCAGAGCAAATGGGCCGGGCGCTGCGATGCCTGCGGCAGCTGGAACACGCTGGTCGAGGAAACGCCGGCGGCACCGCTGGGCACCCAGGCCACGGCCGCAAAGCGCCGCGGCAAGGGCAATACACTCGACCTGGTCGATCTCGGCGCCGACACACCCGAAGCGCCGCGGCTGAAATCGGGCATTCCCGAACTCGACCGCGTTTGCGGCGGCGGGCTGGTGCGTGGTTCGGCGATCCTGGTGGGCGGCGACCCCGGGATCGGCAAATCCACCCTGCTGCTGCAACTGGTCGCGCTGATGGCCCGCGCCGATGCCCGCGCGATCTATGTCTCCGGCGAAGAGGCCGTCGCCCAGGTGCGTCTGCGCGCGCGGCGGCTCGGGCTGGCCGATGCACCGGTCTCGCTGGCGGCGGAAACCTCGCTCAATAATATTCTCGACGGGCTCAAATCGGAAAAACCCGACATCGTCGTGATCGATTCGATCCAGACCATGTGGAGCGACCAACTCGCCGCCGCGCCGGGCACGGTGGCCCAGGTACGCGCCTGTTCGCAGGAATTGGTGCGCTTTGCCAAACAGCGCAATTGCATCGTCATCCTGGTCGGCCATGTCACCAAGGATGGCCAGATCGCCGGCCCGCGCGTCATCGAGCATATGGTCGATGCCGTGCTGTATTTCGAAGGCGAACGCAGCCATCAATTCCGCATCCTGCGCGCCGTGAAGAACCGGTTTGGCCCGACCGACGAAATCGGCGTGTTCGAAATGGGCGATGCCGGGCTGGGCGAAGTGGCCAACCCTTCCGCCCTCTTCCTCGATGGCCGCGGCGATTCGACCTCCGGTGCCGCCGTCTTTGCCGGCATGGAGGGCACACGGCCGGTTCTGAGCGAGATCCAGGCCCTGGTCGCCCCGGCGGCCTTCGGCACGCCACGCCGCGCTGTGGTCGGCTGGGATAGCGGCCGCCTGGCCATGGTGCTCGCCGTGCTGGAAGCGCGCTGCGGTGTCGATTTCTCCAATCGCGACATTTTCCTCAATGTCGCCGGCGGGTTGAAGATCGCCGAACCGGCCGCCGATCTCGCGGTCGCGGCCGCCATCGTCTCTTCGGCCCTCGATGTCGCCCTGCCCTCGGACGGGGTCGTTTACGGAGAAATCAGTCTTTCCGGCGATGTTCGTCCGGTTGGTCGCAGCGATTCGCGCCTCAAGGAAGCCGCCAAGCTGGGCTTCACGCGGGCGATCGCCCCGAAAGCCTCGGCCGATGATGCAGCGCCGGTGCGTGTGCTGGGCGTGGCCACAGCGCTCGAACTGGTGCAAACTCTGCAGGCGATGGCAGGCGAGTAGGAAAGACGCCGATGGACGGCTCCCTGAGTGCATTCGATGGAATAGGACTGACAATCCTTCTGGTTTCCGGCCTGCTGGCCCTGGTGCGCGGCTTCGTGCGCGAGGCGCTGTCGGTGACGGCCTTCGTCGCCGCCTCGCTGGCGACGCTCTGGGCCCTGCCCGCCTTTCTCGGCCCGGCACGCGAATTGATCGATCCCGACTGGCTGGCTCCGCTGGCGATCGGCGCGGTCATCTTCCTGCTGGTCTATCTCTCCATCACCTTCGTGACCTCCTCGCTGTCGAGCGGGCTGGCCAAGGGCGATGATGTCAATGTCGTCGACCGTACACTCGGCTTCGGCTTCGGCCTGGTGCGTGGCCTGGTCCTGCTCGCACTCGGCGTGATCTTCATGGCGGCGACGCTGGGCGTTGACGGGCAGCCGCCGCGCGCCGTCACGGAATCGCGGATCTATCCCCTGGTCAAGGCCGCCGCCGACGCACTGCAGACCCTGGCGCCATCGACCTCCCGGATTGCCGACACGGAATTGCTGCCCGAAGCGCGGTCCGGGCCGGCTAATGATCCGATTGCAGAAACTATAAGAAATGATGCGACCTCCTATGGCAGCCGCGACCGAAACCGACTAGATGAGCTGATCGGTTCGACCACGGATGACCAGGATGACGATGGATGAGCGATAAGCACGCACTTCCCGCCACGTTGACTTACGATCCCGTCACGGATCGACCCCAGGAAGAGTGCGGCGTTTTCGCCGTTTATGGCTCAGAAGACGCCGGTGTTCTCACCGCACTCGGCCTGCACGCACTCCAGCATCGGGGGCAGGAAGCCTGTGGCATCGCGACCCATGACGGGTCGCGTTTTCATGTCGAGCGCTATCTCGGCCTGGTCGGCGAAAACTTCACCTCGGCCGATATGCCACAACGCCTGCCCGGCAATGTCGCGATCGGCCATGTGCGCTATTCGACCCAGGGCGCCTCGGTGCTGCGCAATGTGCAGCCGCTCTATTCCGATGTCCGCGGCGGCGGTATCGCGCTGGCCCATAACGGTCACATTACCAATGCCCGCGTGCTGCGCGAGGAATTGGTCGCGAATGGTGCCATTTTCCAGTCAACCAGCGATTCCGAAGTCGTGCTCCACCTCGCCGCCCTGTCGCGCAAGTCCAAGCTGACCAATCGCCTCTCACATGCGCTCAAGCAGATCGAGGGCGCCTTTGCCTTCGTGGTGCTGGTCAATGACCGTCTGATCGCCGCGCGCGACCCGCATGGCATCCGGCCGCTGGTAATGGGCCAATTGGGCGATGCGGTCGTCTTCGCCTCGGAAACCACGGCGCTCGACATGGTTGGCGCGACCTATGTCCGCGATGTCGAGCCCGGCGAGGCGATCATCCTGTCCGATGGCGAAATGCGCAGCGAACGTTTCTCGCCCGCGCGCACCGCACGGCCCTGCGCCTTCGAATTCATCTATTTTGCGCGGCCGGACTCCAATATTGGGGGCCGCAGCGTCTATGAAGCCCGCAAGGAAATGGGCCGCCAGCTGGCGCGCGAAATGCCGGTCGATGTCGACGTCATCATTCCGGTTCCCGATAGCGGCGTGCCGGCGGCGCTCGGCTATTCGGAAGCCAGCGGCATCCCCTTCGAACTGGGCATTATCCGCAGCCACTTCGTCGGCCGCACCTTCATCCAGCCCAATCAGGACCGCCGCGACATGTCGGTCCGTCTCAAGCATTCCGCCAATGCCGCCGCCGTGCGCGGCAAGCGCGTCCTGCTGATTGATGATTCCATCGTTCGCGGCACCACCTCGCTGAAAATCGTGCGACTGATGCGCGAGGCCGGCGCCACGGAAGTCCATTTCCGCTCGGCCTGCCCGCCGATCAAGTTTCCCGACTTCTACGGCATCGATATGGCCGGCCAGAAGGAATTGATCGCGGCGAATATGGACGTCGGGCAGATGGCAGCCAAGCTCGAGGCCGACAGCCTCGCCTTCCTCACCGTCGACGGCATGTATCAGGCGATCACCGGCGGGCCGCGCAATGACCGCGCGCCACAGCTTTCCGATCACTATTTCACCGGCGAATATCCCACGCGTCTGATGGATCATGACCGTTCGCTGTCGGCGAAAGAATTCCAACTCTCCCTATTGGTGGATGCATGACCGCAATTGATTTGACCGGCCGCGTCGCCCTGGTAACGGGTGCTTCGCGTGGCATCGGCCGCGCCATGGCGCTCGAACTCGGCAAGGCCGGCGCCCATGTGATCGCCACGGCCCGCACCACCGGCGCACTGGAAGAGGTCGATGACCTGATCCGCGCCGCGGGCGGTTCCTCGACCCTGGTGCCGCTCGACCTGATGTCGAGCGACGGGATCGAGCAGCTCGGCGCCATCGTCGAAGAGCGGTGGGGCAAGCTCGACATCCTGCTGGCCAATGCCGGCCAGCTCGGCGTTTTGACGCCTGCAGCGCAAATCAAGGCGAAGACCTGGAATGAGGTCATCGGCGTCAACCTGCTGGCCCCGGCCCGCCTGATCCGCGCCTTCGAAGCCCTGCTCCTGAAATCGGAGACCGGCGGTCGCGCCGTTTTCATCTCATCGGGTGCCGCAACATCACGGCGTGCCTTCTGGGCCCCCTATGCGGCCAGCAAGGCCGGGCTCGACGCGCTGGTCCAGTCCTGGGCCGATGAGCACAATAATAATCCGCTGCGGATCAATCTGGTCTATCCCGGTGCCGTGCGCACAGTGATGCGCGCCAAGGCCTTCCCGGGTGAGGACGCGAATTCATTGCCGGAGCCGGGCAGCCTGTGGCCATTGATCGCCGGGCTGGTTTCGGATGATTGCCAGCGTCACCGCGAAATCGTCAAGGCCTGAGCCAGGCCCGGGCCGCAGCCCCGGGCGCCCGGTCTGATGTGTCTTCGGACCTAGCGCTTCTTCGGGCCCGGCCCGCTGCCGCCGCGCTCATTGCCGGGCTCATTATCGACATAGGGATTCTTGCCGGCCTTGACGATCAGGCGGATCGGCACGCCCGGCAGATCAAATGCCGTGCGCAAACCATTGATCAAATAGCGCTTATAGCTATCGGGCAGATCGGCAGCGCGCGAGCACATCAGCACGAAGGTCGGCGGGCGCGATTTGGTCTGGGTCAGATAGCGCGGCTTGATCCGGCGTCCATTGACCGCTGGCGGCGGATGCCGCTCGATCATCTCATGCAGCCAGTCATTGAGATCGCGGGTCTTGACCTTGGCGTCCCAATTGCGGTGCAGGATGGCCAGGGTCGGCATGATCTTGTCGAGGCCCTTGTTTTTCAGGGCCGAGATTGGCAGGAGCGGCGCGCCCGACATTTGTGGCAGCAGCCGGTCGAATTCCTCGCGCACTTCCTTGAGATAGGCTTCGCGGTCAGGAACGAGGTCGAATTTTGAGATCGCCACGGCCACGGCTCGGCCTTCCGAGAAGGCCATGTCGGCGAGCTGGAGATCCTGCTTTTCCAGGGGATGGCTGGCATCCATCAGCAACAGCACGACTTCGGAAAATTTGATCGCGCGCAGCGTGTCGGCGACGCTCATCCGTTCGAGCCGGTCGGAGACCTTGCCCTTCTTGCGCAGCCCTGCCGTGTCGTGCAGACGCACACGGCGCCCGTCCCATAACCAGTCGACTGCAATGGCATCACGCGTGATACCGGCCTCAGGGCCGGTAATCAGGCGCTGTTCGCCGATCAGGCAGTTGATCAGGGTCGACTTGCCCGCATTCGGGCGGCCGATCACAGCGATCCGCAAGGGCGGCGAATCTGGCCGTGCCTTTGAACTCTTGTGAGGCTGCTCACCGATCGCATCCACGATCGCCTGATACAGCTCGCTCATCCCCTCGCCATGAGCGGCAGAGATCGCCACCGGCTCACCCAACCCCAGGCTGTAGGAATCGAGCAGACCGGATTGTCCGGCCCGGCCTTCCGCCTTGTTGGCCAGCAGGATGACAGGCTTGCCCGCCTTGCGCATGACCTCGGCAAAGGTCTGGTCGAGCGGCATGATACCGGCGCGCGCATCGATCAGCAGCAGACAGATATCCGCATCCTTGATCGCGATCTCGGTCTGGGCGCGCATCTCCGCCTCCAGACCTTCCTTTTTCTCGTCGTCATAGCCGGCGGTGTCGATCAGACGCAGGTCCATATCGCCGAGACGGCCCACGGCCTCACGGCGGTCGCGCGTGACGCCCGGCCGGTCATCGACAATCGCCAGCGGCTTTCCCGCCAGGCGATTGAACAGCGTCGATTTTCCCACATTGGGCCGTCCAACGACGGCGATGCGGGGTATAAAATCAGTCATGGATTTTTGGCCTATCGAAGCGCGAGCAAGCGCGCCTCATCGGTAACCACATAAACAGTCTCATTGGCAATCACCGGTGCCACAAAGACAGGCTGGCCAAGCGAGAACTGACGGATGATTTCGCCATCATAGGCATTGACGAGAACGCCATCGCCATCGCTGGACGCGAGGAAGACCCGGCCGCCAGCCAACACCGGGCCGGCCCAGGCAATACGGTTTTTGCGACGGTTGGGATTCTCGAACAGCTCGAGCTGGGTGATCCAGTGAACCACGCCGGTATTGCGGTTGAGGCAAACCAGTTCGGCTTCGCTGGTGGTGAGGTAGAGAAAATCGCCTGCGACCCAGGGTGTGTGCAGACCGCCAGCCGGCTGTGTCCACAGCCGTTCACCGCTGCGCAGCTCGATCGCTACCAGCGTGCCTGAATGGCTCATCGCATACACCGTGCCGTCCAGAATGACCGGGCTGCCGGCGACATCATTGATTTCCGACATGGCCGTCAGGCCAGCGCCGCGTGTGAGACTGTCGGACCAGACCGGATTGCCGTTCTGGACGCGCAGGGCCACCAGCTCACCGGAGGCAAAGGGCGCCACGACGATATCGCCGAGTACAGCCGGGCTTGGGCCGGTCAACAGGCGGGCCGTTTCGACAATACCCTGATAGGCCCACAGGACTGATCCGGTCGCGGCATCGAGCGCCAGCAATTCATTATCATCGCTGGTGACGAAGACGCGGCCATCGGCCACGGTCGGTGCCCCATGGAAGGGCACGAGCGTCTCGGTACGCCAGACTTCCGCGCCAGTCGACGCATCAAGCGCGACGAAGAAATTGAACCCGGTATGCGCGTAAATCCGATCAGAATCATAGGCCAGGCCCGAGCCGAACGACATGCGGTCATGGCGATTGGGTGCCGCGAGACGAGCGGACCAGATCTCGCGCCCGGTCTCGGCGTCGAGGGCCGAGATACGGCCCGTGGCGTCACCGGCGAAAATATGGCCGTTGGCGATCACCGGGCGCGCATTGAGCCGGCGGTCATTATTGGAACCCTGGCCGATGGACTGACGCCAGGCGACCGCAAGATTGCCGCTTGCCTGGGTGTGCTGCACCGCATGGGTCGGATAACCGCCCGGCTGCGGCCAGACCGTATTGACGTAGGCTGGCGGCAGGGTGACTGCCGGCGTTTCCGTATCGGTGCCGATCTGCAGCCTTTGTTCAAAGCTGAGAATGGACACGCGGCCATCAGTCGGCGCGGTGTCGCTGTTTTCGTCATCGCCCGAGAGGAAATCAAAGGTGTTCAACGGATTGGGTACCGAGGAGCAGGCCGCAAGCGGCGCCAGCACGAGGGCCAGGGCGGCGATACGCAAACGTTTCAAATCAATCATCGCCCGAATCCCCGGCGCTAGCTTGTTCAGTCTCAGGTGCGGCCTCACCGCCCGTGGCCGTCCCGGCCGACGCAGGCGCCGGCATGTCGGCCTCGGCAGGTTCGCGCTCGGCGGCGATCAGCGCCAGACCTTCCAGCGCTCGCCGTGCCACGCCCTGAGGGGCATCGAAACTGGTCGAGAGAAACTGGTATTCGCGCTGTGCCCGGTCCACGTCGCCAGCCCGCAGTGCTGCGACCGCAATCGCCTCACGCGCCAGATGGCGGTAGGGCGAGCTTGCCGTGGTCAGCGGTGCCAGACGGATTTCGACATCGCTGAAGCTCAGCGTATCCCACAGGGCCCAGACGGCCTTGAGACTGGCGAGATCACGGATCAGCGGCTCGGCACTGCGCGAGGCGGCCTGCTCGTAGAGGGCCGCAGCAGCGACGTTATCGCCCGCCTCCAGCGCCATGGCGGCGCGCTGGACCAGCGCGAGGGTCACATAGGAGGCGGTCCCGGTTTCGGCCAGCGCATCGAAACTGGCCTCGGCCTGGGCCGCACGCCCGGCATCCATGGCATTGAGCGCCACCTGATAGGCATCGGAGGATTGTTCGCGCGTTGAGGTCTGCCACGCTTGCCAGCCCTGATAGCCAGCGGTTCCAACGATGATCGCAGCGGCAATACCGAGCACGAGCGGGCCATATTGGCGCGCCAGGTCCTGGTATTTGTCTCTGCGAAGTTCCTCGTCAACTTCTTCGAAAATATCGACCACGTCGAAGCGGCTCCATGCTTATGGGATAATATGCGCGCGACCCTAGCGCCCGCGCGCCCAAGCGGCAACAGACCTCAACCGTCAAGACGCGTCAGCGTGTAGACCTCGGCGCCGGATGGAAAGCTGCGATCCCGCACCTCGCTGGCATAGCGTGCGACAGCGGCGGCGGTGCGTTCAGCCATATTGTCATAGCGCTTGACGAATTTCGGCGTCCAATCGAACACGCCCAGCATGTCCTGGGTCACCAGAATCTGTCCGTCGCAATGGCCCGACGCGCCGATACCAATGGTGGGCACCTTGACGGTCTCGGTGATCTCGCGCGCCAATTCCTCATCGACCCCCTCGATCACAATGGCGAAGGCACCCGCTTTTTCGGCGATGACCGCCTCGTCGATGACGCGGGCGCGCTCGGCACCGGTCTTGCCCTTGGCCTTGAACCCGCCCTCCGCCAGCGCCGCCTGCGGCCGCAAGCCGACATGACCAATCACAGGGATGGAACGCTGCGCCATGAACTCGATCGTCTCGCCGGCATAAGTGCCGCTCTCGATCTTGATCGCCTGGCAGCCTGTCTCCCGCATGATCCGCGCGGCATTCTCGAACGCTTGCTGCGGAGATTTTTCATAGCTGCCAAAGGGCATGTCGACGGCAACCATCGCCCGGTGAGCCCCCCGCATCACCGCCTGGCCATGCAGAATCATCATTTCGAGCGTCACGCCGATCGTGCTCGCCAGGCCGTGGACAACCATGCCGACACTGTCACCGACCAGCAGCAGGTCGCAATGCGGGTCGAGCAGGCGGGCCATCGGCGCATCATAGGCGGTCAGACAGACGAGGGGATCGCCGCCCTTGCGGGCACGGATTTCGGCAGCGGTGACGCGGCGGGTCTGGGTCTGGGCGGACATGGAAAAACGGCCTCTCTCTGGCAGGATGTCCGGAGCCTAGCGCACGATGCTGCAGTGCAAAAGCCCGGGAGAGTGTCTTTGATTGCGAGCCCAATGCCGGGTCCTCCATGGCCGCATTTGCGAACCACAAAACCGGATCCCACCTCTGCTGGAAGAGCTCTAGGCCAGCCGTCGCGGCAGTATCAGCGCCACCATCCCCAGCGCCACAGCCATGGCTAGCGCCGCCAGGCTTTCCGGTGACATCAGGAAAGCAAAGTTCGCGATCAACCCGTCGGCCGGCAGCTGGACCTGGGTGAATACGCCCTCCAGCTGGGTTCCGGCAATCGCCGAACCGATCGAGCCGGCCCCACCGAGCATCAGCGCGCGCTTGCGATCAGGATGCGAGAGCCGGGCCACGACCTTGGCAGCGAAGGCATCGGCCTCGGCTGACTGATTCAAAGGCTCTGCAGCCTCCGCAAAGGCGGCCTTGAGCCGTTGGTCAAAGGCATCATTCATGGTCATGACGCGATTACCTCCGCTTCCGCAAAATAGGCCTGCAATTTGGCACGCCCGCGATTGACGTGCGACTTGATGGTCCCCAGCGGCATGCCGGTCGCCTCAGCGGCTTCCGAATGCGACATGCCGCAAGAATAACACATCACCACCGCCACTCGCTCTTCTTCCTTCAATGTGGTGAGGGCGCGGTCGAGATCAACCACATTGCCCATATCCCGGGGCGCCTCACTGTCTTCCATTCCGCTGCCGAAACGCTCCATCGCCCTGTCTGTCGATTTGCGCTTGCGCGCCGATTTGAGGAATTCCGTGTAAGCGATCGAGCACAGCCAGGATTTGAATGTGCCGGTACCCAGGAAACTGCCAATTTTCTCGAAGGCCCGGATGAATGTGTCCTGGGCGAGATCATCGGCAAGGGCGTGATTGCGACACATGCGATGCAGCATTCCGCGCACCACGCCCTGATGGCGCCGGACCAGTTCTCCGAAGGCGGCGACGTTTTTCGTCGCCATCACCAGAGCTGTCAGTTCCTCGTCCGACGCCTTCATCCCCAAAGTCCCTACTCAGCGTCTTTTTTGGAACCGAACAATCCGAAGCCCATCAGGACCAGGCCGATGAAGCCCGGGAAGGCCGCGATACCGGTCATCACGGTAAAGGCTTCCTGCGCATCGTCGTCAACGCCCGAAATCGTATAGCCGAGAACGATAAAGGCGACGGCGACAGCCAGCAGGATGGCGCCGGATTTGAGGTCGCCATTGCTGTCCTTGCGCGGCATGCCCAGGGCCCGGACCAGTTCCGGCGTCACTTGCTGGCCGGCACGGATGGCCTCTTCGACCGTGCTCAGAGCGGCTTTGCGTTTCTGGGTTCCGCCATTGATAGCAATGAAAACAATGGCAACCACCATCGCAAACATGCCCAGCGGGACCATGATTTCTACACCCATATCAACCTCCATAACCGGGCAGCACCACGCCGCCTCTTATCGATAAGATGCATCCCGACCCGCAAACGGATGCAGAGGCATCATCCAATGATCGCCACACCAAACAAGTACATGTGAACATTGATGATTATCAGGGCGAGCAAGGCACCCAGCACAATCGCCGTCAGGTCGCCGCCCCAGCCCTTGACCACAGGCGGCGGCGTTTCGCGCAGGCAGGCAGAGATATATGTGATGCTCGACCAGACAAAGAAGCCGCCAAACAACAGCATCGCCGATAGCTCGCCATTGGCGAGAAAATGCGCACCGGACCAGAGCACGACGCTGGCCAGCATCGGGTGCCGGACGATGCGGCGGATATGCCCGGGGGCATAGGCAGAGACCAGCAGGATGAGCGAGAGCGGGACGACCAGAAAGGCGAGATGCCGGCTCCATTCCGGCGGCGCCCAGATGGCGACCGGCGGATGGGCGATGATCTTGCCATAGATCAGCAGGCCCAGACCGACCAGCGAAAGCACGGTATAGATCAGCTTGTAGGTCGTTGCGCCCAGCCCGGTTCGCAACCGGGTCCGCAAGCCAGGGACCACCTGAAGCGAATGCACGCCGAGAAACAGAGCAAGTCCGGCCACCAGTATCAGCATCTCATCCCCCCGGGTTTCGCGGCGATTATAGGCGATTCACCCGGCCGCGGGCGGAAAAGCTTTGAGGGCGATCCGCGTTAAAGCAGACGCTGGACCCAGGCCGGCAAGGGCAGGGTGCGGGTCACCAGGTAATAGCCGCCGCAAACCGCCAGTCCGGTCACCGCCAGAACCACCCCCGCCTCGCCCAGCGACGCCGGCAAGCTGAGCACCAGGGCGATGATGACCGGCCGCAGGAGCAGAAGGGCGGCAAACACGGCCAGTCCGGCCAGGCCAGCGCGTGCCAGTTCAAATTGCAGCCGGCGCCGGGCAATGCGCTGCATGGTGGCGGCGCGGAAGGGCCGGTCAATGGCCGGCGCCTCGCCAGCCTCGAAGAACGCCTTGAGCGGATCAGTGGTCATCTTCACGCACTCCCAATATCTCCACCAGCCGGGCCCGGCCGCGCGAGACATGTGATTTTACCGTACCCAGCGGTATTTCCAAAATCTGCGCCGCATCGGCATGCGACCAGTCACCGGCGAGGCACAGGGCAACCGCGGCGCGTTGGTCTGGCGGCAATTGTGCCAGGGCCTGCTGCATGGCGATATTCATCTCGGTGCCGGGCTGATCATGCTCCGGCCGCTCATCCTGCCAGTCGGTTTCGCGGCGGCGGCTGCGCGACATGGAACGCGCCATCCCCTGGGCGCGCCGCCAGGCGATGCCGAACAGCCAGGAGCGGACGCGTTCTGGCTTGTCCAGCGTGCGCAGCGAGGTCCAGGCCGCCAGGAAGGTCTCCTGCGCCAGATCATCAGCGTCAGCCTCGTGCCGGCAGACACGGCGCAAAAAGCTGCGGACCGCCTGTTGATGGCGGTCCACAAGCCTTGAAAACGCTCTGTCCGAGCCTGACCGAGCCGCCGCGACCAGCGCAGCATCGGTCGGTTGTCCCGACATCAGTCGCCCTTGCGGCCATTCTTGAAGAAGGAGGAGACCAGGAAGGCCAGCGACATCACCCCCATGATCATGGCGATGAAGTAGAGCTCGGTATCCACGCCGCCAATCCACCCGGCATAACCGGTATAGGCGAACACCCCGGCCAGGCCGGCAAACAGGATGACCAGGAAGGCCCGGCCACCGCCGCGATGGCCCTCGCCGCCATACCCCGAATCGTCGTCATCGGCCGAATCCGGCGCATCGAGGCTGGCAATCAACTCGGCCGGTGGCTCCTTGCCCGCGGCCGCATAGGTCTTGATCAGATCGATCTTCGCCTGGGTCCGCTTGAAGCGCATCAGGCTGCCCCAGCCAGCCCCGATGAACCAGAAGAACGGGAAGAGGAGCCACCAATAGCTTTGAAACAGGTCAATCATAATCAGTCCTTTCATGCCGAAGCGATCTTGCCTTCATAAACAGGTCGCCGCTGCGGCGCGAGTTGGATGCAGGCCGTGTGCAGATTCATGATGCAGCCGCAGCGCCGGTGGCTGCGGCCGCACTTCGGCACTCACAGGCGCTGTATCAGCCCTGCTGGCCGAGCGGATTGGCTGTCATGTCCGGCAGGTCAATGACGATCTCGCCACTCGCTGCCGGCTCGCCGCGCATGAAGCGATGCATCGCCCCGGCAACCTCCGGCGTGGTCATGAAGAGATTATGCCCGGCATTGCGCACGATGATGCGCTCGACCTGGCTCAGGCCGGAGACGGAAGCGGCCTGGGCATCGGGATAGGTGCGCCCGTCCAGCGTGCCCGTGAGCAGCAGGACCGGCGTATCGCCCTGTGGTGGCTGGCGGAACTCCGCGCCGAGATCAAACCCGTCCCAGGCACCACGGATCTGCGGCATCGGGAAATTGAGATAACCCCCGATCAGACCGGTTTCAGCCTGACGCTCGAATTCGGCGAGGCGCTCATCATCAATCCCGGAGGCGAGGTCCATCGCCGTCGGCATGGCGCTCAGCGTGACCGGTTCACCCATGGACCAGAAACGCTGCAACAGCATGACCGCCAGATCGCTCTGGCCTGCTTCCAGCTCGGTATAGAGCATGAGTAGCAGGGCCGCATATTGCGGGTCCGAGATCAGGCCCGATGAGACTTCCTGCAGATGGCGGCGCTGCAGCAGGAAGGGCAGTGTTTCGCCATCCTCCTGCGGCACCTGCACCAGCATCGGCTCGGCCTCGAACCGGGCGTGCACGCGCCGCATCAGGCCTGCGATATCGGGATAGAGCGCCCGCGCCGCCGGCTGGGTATCGATGGCGGCCTGCAGGCGCGCGAAATAGCGATCGGTTTCGGCCGGCATCTTGACCGTCTGGTCGAGCCCTTCGGCACTGGCAAGGATGACCCGGTCGAGCTGTTCGGGAATATCCGTCAGCGCGGCCAGGGCGAGATGGCTGCCATAGGAAATCCCCCACAGTGAAATCTGTCCGGCACCGAAATGGGCGCGCAGCGCCGCCAGATCCTGCACGCTTTCGCGCGTGGTATAGCCCCTCACATCGACGCCCTGCTCGCGCCAGAAAACGCCGCACTCCTCGACCGCACGCCGATAGGCCGCCGCGTATTCGGCATCGCTGATCCGTTCGGTCTCGGCGACCGACTGCGAGGAGACGCAGCGGGGCAATTCGGTCGAACCGCCGGTGCCGCGCTGGTCAAAGGCGATGACATCGCCATGCCGGCGCATCTCCTGGAACAGGGGGAAGCGTGGTCCGCGCGCCGTGCCGCTGCCCGAACCGCCCGGCCCGCCCGAGAGATAGACAATCGGCGAGCCCGGATTCTCGCCGGTCGCGGGAAAGCGGATATAGCTCACCTCGATCATGCGGCTGGCCGGATCGGCGCGGTTTTCCGGAACGCTCACCGTGCCGTGAAAGGCCGCGACGCTTTCGCCGCTGCGCGCGGTGAATTCGATGGCCTCCTCGCCATAGGCATTGGCGGCAGGCGCTGATTGCGCGAAGACGGCGGGCGACAGCAAGATGGCACTCAGCGCCGTTGCCAGAATGGATTGCTTCCAGGACATCATGTTTCACTCCGTGATCTTGAGCCCCCCGGCTCACACCCATCCTGCCTCCCGGGCACGCCCATGCACGCGCCAATCGGGCAATGGTCGCTTCCGGCCGTTGAACGGCGGGACGTTCACGCGCCCGCGCGCTAGAGTGATGTCATGACACGCACGCCCCTCATCCCGTTCCTCGCCCTCCTCCTGCTGGCGCTGCCGCTCGGCCCGGCCGCAGCGCAGCGTCTTGTCGCGCTGGACGCGGCATCCTTGCGTGTCTGCCCGGCCCATGGCGCGGCCGGTTCGATTCCCGATTTCACCGGTGAAGACTGCGCCGAGATCGCCCTGAGCGCGCTTGACCCCCAGGGCCGCCAGTTCTGGGTCCGGGCCGAGATCGACTGGGACGGGTCGCAATGGCCGCAAGATCGTCCGATCGGCCTCTTCATTTCCGGCAAGGCGTCAAGCACGGCCTGGCTCAATGGCCATGAGCTTGGCTCCAATGGCCGACCGGGACCGGACCGGGCAACGGAAATTCCCGGCCGTATGGATGCGGTGCTCTATGTGCCGCGCGAGCGTTTGCGGCCCGGACGCAATGAACTGGTTCTGCTGATGTCGTCGCAGCATGGCTTTTTGCGTCTTGGCTGGCCGGTGCACTGGATCGGGCTGGAGCGCTACCAGCCCCCGGCCAGCATGCTCGCAGCGGTCTATGCACCCAGCCTGGTGACACTCGGCGTTCTGGTGCTGGGATTCGTCTTTTTTGCGGCCATGGCGATCCGCGGCGGCGACCGGGAAGGCTCCGCCCTGATCAGTGCAATGTCATTGATCGCCGTGGCGCAATTGCTGATCGAGACCGGTCGCGGCCTCTACGCCTATCCCTATCCGATGCATGATCTGCGGCTGGTGCTGATCACCGCCTGCACCGCCGCCTTCGGGCTGACCCTGATCGCCTATCTCCTGCACCGCTTCTCGGGGCTCTCGCTGACGGCGCGCCTGCTGCGCCTGCTCGGTGTTGTCGTCCTGCTGCTCCCGGCCGTGCTGCTGCCTTCCGCCTGGGACGCCAAGACCCTGCTCGCCTTCGAGACCGCGATCCTGATCGGCCTGGCCTGGTGCGGTGTCTGGGTCTGGCAGCGCAAGCCCGGCGCCCGCGCCCACCTCGCCGTGCTCGCCGGACTGGCGACGCTGGCCGCGCTCTTCCCGGAACTCTTCATCGACCGATATTTCTACCAAGCCATCGCCGGCCTCCTGCTCTTCCTGTTCGCACAGCACGCCATCGCCCTGGTCAATGAACGCCGCAGCCGCCGTCTGGAAGCCACCCGCGCCGACCGGCTCGAGATCGCCCTGAGCCAGGCACGCCAGAAGGACCACCCGGTCCAGATCGAACTGGTGAGCGCCGGCCGCACCGACTACATCGCGACCGACCGCATCGCCCAGCTCAAGGCGGCGGGCGACTATGTCGAGGTGCATTTCGAGAACGGTCAGACCGCGCTCTATACCGGCTCGCTTTCAGGCCTCGAGGCCAGCCTGCCGCCGACCTTCCTGCGCGTGCACCGCTCCCACATCGTCAATACCAGCTTTGTCAGCGCCCTCGAGCGCGATGCCTCCGGGGTCGGGCGGCTGATCCTGTCGAACGGGATGGATGTCCCGATCAGCCGGCGCATCCTGCCGAAGGTGAGATCGGCGCTGGCCGAGCCAGCAGAATAGGCAAACCGCCGCAGCTCTCAAAGCCGATGCGATGCGCTAGACTTCACCCTGGCGCGATTGAAGCCGCGTCGGGAGAGAGCCATGCCGCGCCGGACACTCATGATACCGCTTGCGATACTCAGCCTCATTCTGGTCGCCCTCGCGGCGCTCTACACGGCCTATGCCCACGAGATGGAATCGACCCGCGCCCGGCTGGAAGAGGAGAGCATGCTGGCGACCAGCTCGTCCGGGCCGATCGAATATGCAAAAGCCGGCAGCGGTCCCGCCGTTCTGGCCGTGCACGGGGCCGGCGGCGGTTATGACCAGGGCATGCTGCTGGCGCAGGCTTTCATCGGCGACGGTTTCCAGCGCATCGCGCCCTCGCGCTTCGGCTATCTGCGATCCCCCCTGCCGCAAGATGCCTCAACCGCGGCCCAGGCCGATGCCTTCGCCGCCCTGCTCGACACGCTGGGCATTGACCGGGTCGCCCTTGTCGCCATTTCCGGCGGCGTGCCCCCGGCGCTGCAATTTGCTGCCCGATATCCGGAACGCACCTCCGCCCTGGTGCTGCTGTCCTCGGCACCGCACACGCCCTACGCCTTGGCGGACCAGGGCCTGCCGGTTCCCGCCTGGCTCTACCAGGCCCTGTTCAGCTCCGACTTTCCCTATTGGCTCCTCAGCAAGATTGCCCGGCCCGCCCTGGAGGGCATTTACGATGTCAGGGCGGACTTGCGCGAGGGGATGAGCGATAAGGACCGCCGCTTCGTTGCCGGCATGGTCGATGCCTTCCAGCCGGTGACGCAGCGCCTGGACGGGGTGCGCAATGAAGGCGCCGCGATCGATCCGGCGGCGCACTACGATCTCGCCGCCATCACAGCGCCGACGCTGATCATCCACAGCCGCGATGACGGCCTCAATCCCTTCGCCATCGCCGAGGCGCTGTCACGGGAGATTGCCGGTGCCGAACTGGTGGTGCTGGACAGCGGCGGACATATGATGCTGGGCCAGCACGATGCGGTCCGGACGCGGGTCGAGGCCTTTCTGACGCAGCATGCCGGCGGCTGAACGCCGCTCGCCCGCTACCAATGCGGCGGCGGACGGCTCTCCGGGGCTGGCCCCTGGGCTTCGACGGCATGGATCCGGTCGAGGAATTGATTGAGCCGCGCCTTGATCAGGTCAAACTCGGCGCGCTGGTCATTCATGACCTCGGAGAGTTCCTGCAGCATCTGGTCCTGATGCGCGATATGGGCTTCGAGCGAATCGAGCCGTTCGGTCACATCGTCGGTCGCTTGGTCGGTCATTGCGTCTGTCCGCCGATAAGAGGTGTTTCGCGGCCTGTTTAGGCAAGCCGGGCCGGGAAGGCCAGAGGCTTGCCCCTCAATCCGGCGTGAGATGCAGGATTATGCTGACCGGGCGGTTAATCCCGGCTCCAGACTTTCCAGCCGATCCTTGCCGAAATAGAGCTCGCCATCAACGATGAAGCTGGGAATGCCGAACACGCCCTGGTCGACGGCCGATTGGGTATTCGTCATCAGCTGGGCCTTCACATCAGCGGTCTGGATCAGTTCCAGCAGGCGTTCTGCCGGCAGACCGGCCTCGGTCAGCGTCGCATGGAAGACATCGCCATCATCCAGCTTGCGCGGCTTCTCCCACATGAAGTGGAAGATCGCCTCGATATAGGGCGCCAGCACGCCTTCCTGTTCAGCAGCGACGGCGCCGCGCATGGCGCTCAGCGTATTGACCGGGAAATGCGGGTTGAAATTGAAGTGTTTGAGATCATGCCGGGCGATGAAGCGCTCGATTTCCTTGTATTCATAGGCCAGCTTGGCCGGCACACCGGCGAAGGCGATCATCGGCGCCTGATTGCCGGTCGCCTTGAAAATCCCGCCGAGCAAGACCGGGACATAGCGAAACTTGACGCCCGTGCGTGCCTCGATGCCCGGGATGATGCGGTGGGCGAAATAGGCATTCGGGCTGGCGAAGTCGAAATAGAAGACGGGGTCGTTTGAAGAATCACTCACCAGTTTTCTCCATAGGGCCGAAGGTCGAGTTCATGCGTCCAGGCATCGCGCGGCTGACGATGCAGCATGAGATAGGTCTCGGCAATCGAGGCCGGGTCCATCAGCGTGTCCGGCGGCAGGGCGGCGACGACGTCGGCACCCTTCGCCTGGGCGATGCGCTCGCGCACCCAAGCCGTATCCACGCCTGCATCGATCACCAGATGCGCCACATGCAGCCCCTGCGGCCCCAGCTCGCGCGCCATGGATTGCGCCAGCGAGCGCAGCCCGGCCTTGGCCGCCCCGAAGGCCGCATAGCCCGTCCCGCCGCGCATCGAGGCCGTGGCCCCGGTAAAGAAGATCGACCCCGCCCCGCGCGGCAACATGATCCGCGCCGCCTCGCGCCCGGTCAAAAAGCCGGCCTTGCAGGCCATGTCCCAGACCTTGGAGAAAACCCGCTCGGTGGTCTCCAGCAGCGAAAATTGAACATTGGCGCCAACATTGAAGATCACGGCTTCCAACGGCGCCGAGGCCTCGGCGGCATCGAGGAAGGCCGTCACGGATTGCTCATCCCGCGCATCCAGCGAATGCCCGGTGAAACGCCCGCCCGCCGCCGCGATCTCGCGCGCCAGTGGTTCCAGTTTCTCACCGCCGCGCCGCCCGCCATGGACATGATACCCCTCGGCGGCAAAGCGCCGGGCGATGCCGGCACCGATGAAATCGCCGGCGCCGATAATGGCGATGCTGGCTTTGCGCTGATCCATACTGGGCTCCTCATTGAGATCACCTTGGCGTAAAAGGGGGGCGGGCTCTAGCGGGACGCGCTTCGACTCGCGCGGCGGGCATGAATTCTGACCTGGGCAGCGTGCCAGGCCGCGGCGCTTTCAAACTAGGTAAATCGTAACCTTCGTGCTACACAATCGGCTAATATGTAGCGTGAAGATGACAAATGCCAACACCGCACCTTCCATCTGCCGCCGTCAGGCGCGCCTTGCGCAAACTCGGCGCGGATATCCATGACGCCCGCCGCCGCCGACGCCTGCCGATGGCGGTTGTCGCGGAACGTGCCTTCACGTCGCGGTCGACGCTTCAGAAGATTGAGGCCGGCGATGCGGGCGTGAGCGTCGGCATTTACGCCTCTGTCTTGCAGGCGCTCGGCCTGCTCGACGGACTGAGTCAGATCGCCGACATCAGCAATGACAGGGTTGGACAGACACTTTCCAGTACGGCCCTACCCAAACACATTCATCTCAAACGGACAGGCAAGCCGCCAACCGATGACTGACATCGAAGTTCATATCGATCTCAACGGGCGCACTCGGCCTGTCGGCCTGGCCCGTAGCAATCGGGCCAGAGGCACGGAAACGCTTGTGTTCGAGTACGCCCCGACATGGCTGGCCGATGCCGATGCCTTTTCACTGGAGCCAGCACTCGCACTGACACGAGGCGGCTTCGTTCCAGCCGACGGGCAAGCCATCTTTGGCTCTCTGGGCGATTCCGCGCCGGACACTTGGGGACGGCGGCTGATGCAGCGTGCCGAGCGCCGTTTGGCGGAGACCCAAGCACGCCCGGTTCGCACCCTCATGGAAAGCGATTATCTGCTTGGGGTCGCCGACGAGACCCGTCTGGGAGCTTTGAGATTCCGCTGGGCAGGCGAGGCAGCATTCCAGGCACCGATCCGCGCCGGGGTTCCCGCGCTGATCGCACTTGAGCGCCTGCTCCAGATCACCGAACGAATCCTCCGGGATGAGGAAACGGACGAGGATTTTGAACTTATATTTGCTCCCGGATCTTCGCTCGGCGGCGCACGACCGAAAGCCTCCGTCATCGACCGCCATGGCCACCTCTCCATCGCCAAGTTTCCAAAGGAAACCGACGAGTACAGCATTGAGACCTGGGAGGAGGTCGCACTTCAGCTCGCCGACCAGGCCGGTATCACCACCCCGCACCATGAGCTGATTCAAGTCGCCGGCAGGGCTGTGATGCTGTCGCGGCGTTTCGATCGCGCCGGCGCGACCCGGATCCCTTTCCTCTCGGCGATGGCGATGATGGGGGCCCGGGACGGTGAGCGCGGCAGCTATCCGGAAATGGTCGACACGCTGGCGCAATACGGCGCGCAGGGGAAGACCGATGCCCATGCCCTTTATCGGCGCGTCGTCTTCAACGTGATGATCTCCAATGTCGACGACCACCTGCGCAATCACGGTTTCCTCCGGCGCGGCAGGGCGGGCTGGTCGCTATCGCCGGCCTACGACCTCAACCCGGTTCCCACCGACCTAAAAGCGCGCGTGCTGACGACCAATATCGACCTCGATGAGGGCAGCTGCTCGCTCGACCTGCTTGAGGCCGCCGCGCAATATTTCAGCCTCACCCTGGTGCAGGCCCGCGCGATCATCAAGGACGTGGCAACCGAGACTGCGACCTGGCGTCAGACCGCGACGGCGGTCGGCGCCCGGCCGGCCGAGATCACCCGGATGGCCAGCGCCTTCGAGCATGACGATCTGCAGCGGGCGATCAAGCTTTAGCCCGAGGGCCGCAGCCGGGTTCGCGAGCCCCCTACTCCCACTCAATCGTCCCCGGCGGCTTGCTGGTCACATCATAGACGACGCGATTGATGCCGCGGCATTCATTGATGATCCGGGTCGCGACCTTGCCGAGGAAATCATGCTCGAACGGGTAATAATCCGCCGTCATGCCGTCGACCGAGGTGACGGCGCGCAGGGCCAGCACGGCGTCATAGGTGCGTTCATCGCCCATCACGCCGACGGTGTTGACCGGCAGCAGGACGGAGAAGGCCTGCCAGATGACGTCATAGAGGCCGGCCTTCTTGATCTCGTCGATATAGATCGCATCGGCCTTGCGCAGGATATCGGCCTTCTCCTTGGAGACGGCGCCGGGAATGCGAATGCCCAGACCCGGTCCCGGGAAGGGATGGCGGCGGACAAAGGCTTCCGGCAGGCCGAGCTCGCGGCCCAGGGCCCGGACCTCGTCCTTGAAGAGTTCGCGCAGGGGTTCGACCAGTTGCATCTTCATGCGCGCCGGCAGACCGCCGACATTATGGTGGGACTTGATCGTGACCGAAGGTCCGCCATCGAAGCTGACGCTTTCGATCACATCGGGATAGAGCGTGCCCTGGGCGAGGAAATCGGCGCCACCGGCCTCCTTGGCCTTCTCGTCGAACACGTCGATGAAGAGGCCGCCAATGATCTTGCGCTTGGCTTCCGGATCCTCGACGCCCTTGAGCGCCGTGAGGAAGAGGTCCTCGGCCTCGGCGTGGACCAGCGGGATATTGTAATGCTCGCGGAATAGGTCGACGACCTCGTCGGCCTCGCCCAGACGCATCAGGCCGGTATCGACGAAGACGCAGACCAGCTGGTCGCCAATCGCCTCGTGCAGCAGCACGGCGGCGACGGAACTGTCGACGCCGCCGGACAGGCCACACAACACCCGCTTGTCGCCAACCTGGGCGCGGATCTTGGCGATCGCCTCATCCTTGAAGCTCGCCATCGACCAATCGCCGCCGAAACCGGCGATGAAATGGGTGAAATTCTTGAGCAGTTCGGCCCCGCGCGGCGTATGCACGACTTCGGGGTGGAATTGCACCGCATAGAATTTGCGGTCCTCGTCGGCAATCGCCGCATAGGGCGCATTGCCCGAGGTGGCGATGACCTTGAAACCGTCCGGCAGGGCGCTGACGCGGTCGCCATGGCTCATCCAGACGCGCTCTTCATGACCGATCGGACCAAAGCCGGCAAACAGCGGGCTGTCGGCGACAATCTTGATATCGGCCCGGCCAAATTCGCGCTCTTCGGACGCCTCGACCCGGCCGCCGAGCTGGGAGCACATGGTCTGCTCGCCATAGCAGATCCCCAGAACCGGAATACCGCGCGTGAAGACCGATGGATCGGCCTTGGGTGAATTGTCCCAATGGGTCGAATGCGGCGAGCCCGACAGGATGATCGCTTTCGGATCATAGCCGTCGATGAAGGCCTTGTCGGCGCGGTTATAGGGATGGACTTCGCAGAAGACGCCGCTTTCGCGCAGACGCCGCGCGATCAGCTGGGTGACCTGGCTGCCAAAGTCGATGATGAGGGCTTTTTCGTGTTGATCAGTCATGCGCTCTCATTCCCGCAGGCGCGGGCTTTCCGGGGACAAAATGTGGGGGTTATGGCCGAGCTCGATATCAGCATGGCGCCGATTAGCGCGAGTCAGCCGCGATGGCCAGCAAGGAATCCGGTTTTCGCCCGGGCGAATGAGTCATGGCAGCCGCGCGTCAGTGGAAAAATGGCTGAATCGAGTCCGGAAAATGGCCAAAATACGGCCGGCACCGGGACAGGCCGCTGCCCCGTCCCGCCCGCTCATAAACCGTACATGTTACTGTAATTAATTGCATTTCCGTAACCGCCCGGTCATCCCGCGACCATCTTTGCCGGCGCTTGTATGGCTGCAGGCGGGAGACATCGGACATGCAGGAAATCATTGGCCAGGCTCCGATCTTTATCGGCGGCGCGCCGCGCTCGGGGACGACCCTGCTGCGCGCCATCGTCAATACGTCGAAGGGCATTGTCTGCGGCCCTGAATCCCGGATCGTGCCGGCGCTCGCGGCCCTGTCCTCACAGATCGAGCAGCTGCACATGCCGGTGCTGGAACGGCAGTACGGGCTTGATGCCGACATGCTGCACCAGCGCTTCGCCTCCACGATCAATGGCTTTCTGGCGCCGCTGCAGGCGCAATCGGGATGCCGTATCGCCGAGAAGACGCCGGCCAATATTCTCCACTTCACGCAATTGCGCCGCCTGTTTCCCGGCAGCCCGCTGGTCGGGATTGTTCGCGATGGCCGTGATGTCGTCGCCTCGCTGCTGACGATGGACTGGCGGGACGCCCGCACCGGCCAGCCGCTGGCGATCACGCGCGACCCCGCAGCAGCGGCCCACCTCTGGGTCGAGAGCGTTGAAGCCGGCGCGGCGATGCGCGAGGACCCGAATTATTTCGAGCTGCGCTATGAAGCCCTGGTGCGCCACCCGCGCGACATGATCGCCGGCCTGTTCGCCTTCCTCGGCGAGGGCAGCGATGCCATCGAGGCGGCGCTGGACCATGCCAGCACCTTCAATCCGGCCTCGGGCGCCAATGAATCGAGCAATGCCCGCGTCGCCCAACCGATCGACACGCGCGCGATCGGGCGCTGGCGCGCGGCGCTCGACGCGTCGCAACACGACTGCGTCATGCGGATTGCCGGCCCCGCCCTGTCGCGGCTGGGTTATGTCTGAGGCTGCAAGCGGCACCGGGTTCGTCTTCCTCGGCGGCTGCCCGCGCTCGGGCCTGACCGTGATGCGCCGCCTGCTCGACGGGCATTCGCGGATTCATTGCGGTCCCGATACCGGCCTGCCCGTGGCCATCGCCATGCAGTGGGAGAATTTCGCGACCCAGCTCGGCGATCTGCACCGGGATGATTTCGGGCTCGAGGCTGAACAGGTGCGCGCCAATATGGCCGGGCTGCTGACCGGGCTGATCGGAGAAGTGGTGCGGGACAGGCCCGGCGACCTGCTGGTGGAAAAGACCAGCCTCAACATCCTCGCCTTCGAACGCCTTGGCCGCCTGCTGCCGGGGGCGCGCTTCGTCCATATCGTGCGCGATGGCCGCGATGTCGCCGCCTCGCTGCTGCAGCGCGACTGGCACGGCCCCGACGGCCGCCCCTTCGCCCATGTCAGCGATCCGGGCGCGGCGCTGCAATACTGGTGCGATCTGACCGGGATCGGACTGCAGGCGGAAACCGCCCTCGCGCCCGGGCGGGTGCTGCGCCTGCGCTATGAGGATGTGGTGAAAAAGCCGAAGCGAAGCGTGACGGCGCTGCTGCGCTTTCTCGACCTGGGTTACGAGCCGGCCATGCTGGAATACACCCGCCAGCCGATCGAGCTGATCGGACTGGAGCGCGACAGCCTGCCTCTGCTGGACGCGCCCCTGACCACCGCGCGGATCGGCGGCGGTCGCGCAGTGAACGCGGCGGTGAGCGCCGCAGTCGGCGACCGGTTGCGCGCGCTGGGCTATCGGGTGGATTGAGCGATCAGCTGCGGGCCTCGCCCGCGCCGTTCAGCCCCCTACCCCACACGCTCCATCACGCAGATGTAGAAGCCGTCGGTATCGGTGCGCGCCGGCGAAAGCTGCAGGGCGCCGTGATTGCCGACGCATTTCTCGAGGATTTCCTCCGCCCCCTTGGCGAGACCGCCCGAGGCCTGCATCGCCTTGATCGCAGGCACGGGCTTGAAGTTCTCGTGGCTGGCGAGGAAGGCGGTGATGCGATCCTCGTTTTCTTCCGGCAGGACGGAACAGGTGACATAGACCAGGCGACCGCCCTGTTTGACATAGCGCGAGCCGCGCTCGAGCACGGTGTCCTGCTCGCCGATGCGGGTTTCCAGCGCGCGTTCGCGCAGACGCCATTTGGCGTCGGGGCGGCGGCGCCAGGTACCGGTACCGGTACAGGGCGCATCGCAGAAGACGACATCCATCTTGCCCACGAGGTCGGCGAGGCATTTGTCCTCCTCGGCATCCTGGACCTGGACATTATGGGCGCCGGCACGCTTCAGGCGTGGCCAGATGGCGCGCAGGCGGCGCCAGTCGATATCCCAGGCATGGATCTGGCCGGTATTGTTGAGCAGCGCGGAGAGCGCCAGCGTCTTGCCGCCGGCGCCGGCGCAGTAATCGAGGATCTGCATGCCTTCGCGGCCGCCCGACGCCAAGGCTGCCAGCTGCGAGCCGATATCCTGGACCTCGACCCAGCCCTTGCCATAGGCGGGAATGCTTTCCGCCGCCGCCGACTTGCCGCGCGGATCGCGCTGCGGAATGCGGATCGCCATCGCGGCGAGTTCGGAAGGCTCGGCCGTCTTCAGCTTGGAGCTGACTTCCTTGAACGCCTTGTCGAAGCCGACCTGGACTTCATTGACGCGCAGATCGACCGGCGCGCGCGAGCACAGCTCATGGGCCTCTTCCTCGGCCTTGTCACCGAAGGCGCGCTGGAAACTGCCCTCGAGCCATTGCGGAAAATCACCGCGGATATAGAGCGGTGCGTCGGAGATATCGCGCTCCAGCCCGCTGCGCTCGGCATTGGTCAGGGTTTCGGGCGCATGTGGGTCACCCTCCATCATGGCGTCGATTTCCTCGACGAAGAGGCCCCAGACGCGGGCGACAGTGCCGAAAGCGAGTGCGCGGGCGCTGTCATCCTGCATCGCATGGCCGACCGAGGACTGGTGACGCAAAGCATCAAGCACCAGGCCGGTGATCCAGGCGCGGTCGCCGGAACCGGCATAGCGATTGGCCTTGCCCCAGTCGCGCACGGCGTCCTTGACCGGCGTGTGCTGGCGCAATTGGCTGTCGAGGATTTCAATCGCCGCGGCGATCTTGGCTGCATCTCTCATTTTGGCTGTGCTCCGCCATAGGTGGTGGCGAGCTGTTGGCAGATCGCGATCGGGTCGGTCAGGAAACGGCGATCATTCGCGGTCTCCACCTTGGTATGGGATTCTGTCTCGCCCGCCAGGATCAGGGTCGGCGCATTCTGGTGCGCCTCACCCAGAAGGGCGATGATTTCCGGCCGGGGCCGGGGGTATTCGATGCGGACGATAGTGACGGCCTCGCTCCAGTGTGGATTGCCGAGCAAGGCGCCCTCGATCAGGCAGCAATCGGCACACAGGCGTAGCCCGTCAACGCCGTCCCAGGCGCCGGTCAGCAGGAAGAGGATATCCTTGCCGGTCTCGATGGCGGGCTGCATCTGCATCATCGCGTCATCAGCTCCACAGCGAGCACGACCCAATAACCCAGCAGAACCAGAAGACTGGCGGCGAAGGCCATGAAGCGTGAGCGCAGATGATTGCTGGTGACATGGATCAGCGCGTGCAGCAGGCGCAGCCCGATATAGGCCCAGGCGATGACAACCAGCAGGACGCTGGTCGAGCCGGCGATCAGGGCAAAGGCGATGCCGGCATAGAAGAGCACCGGCGAGGCGAGCTGGTTTTCATAAGCGTTGGAGACCTGCTGGATACGCACCGGCCAGCCGCGCTGGCCGAGCGCGATATCGGCGACCTTGACGTTGCCGGAAGCGACGGCGCCATAGCGCATCGCGCCCATGGTGAAGACCAGCGCGAAGGTCAGGGCAACCTGGATGAAGACCGGGTAGAGCAGTGCGTAATTCATCACTTGGATCCTTGTTCAAACGGGGTGGCGAGCCAAGGCTCACCGCCCCTCCCGGTCAATCGACAAAGGTGCAGACAGGCCATACGCGCCCGTCACTTGCCAGACATCAAACGCCCTAGCTCTGCGTCGGATAATTCGGCGCTTCGCGGGTGATCTTGACGTCATGGACATGGCTTTCGCGCAGGCCTGCATTGGTGATGCGGACGAATTGTGCCCGTTCATGCAGATCGGCAATCGTCCTGGAGCCGGTATAGCCCATCGCCGCGCGCAGGCCGCCGACCATCTGGTGCAGGATCGGTGCGACCGGGCCCTTATAGGGCACCTGGCCTTCAATGCCCTCGGGCACCAGCTTCATGCGCTCGGTATCCTTCTGGAAATAGCGGTCGGCCGAACCCGCCGCCATCGCCCCGAGCGAGCCCATGCCGCGATAGGATTTATAGGAACGGCCCTGATACAGGAAAACCTCGCCGGGCGCTTCTTCGGTGCCGGCCAGCAGGGAGCCGACCATGATGGCATCGGCGCCGGCGGCGATCGCCTTGGCCATGTCGCCGGAATATTTGATACCGCCATCGGCGATGATGCAGGCGTCCGAGCCCTGTGCCGCGCGGCGCGCTTCCATGATCGCGGTCAATTGCGGCACGCCGACACCGGCGACGATCCGCGTCGTGCAGATCGAGCCCGGTCCGATCCCGACCTTGACGCAATCGGCGCCGGCCTCGATCAGCGCCTTGGCACCGTCATAAGTGGCGACATTGCCGGCCACGATGCGCGACAGATTCGACGCCTTGCGGATGCGCTTGACCTGGTCGAGCACAGAGGAGCTCTGGCCATGGGCGGTGTCGATGACGACGACATCGACGCCGGCCTCGATCAGCGCCATGGCGCGCTCATAGCCGCTATCGCCGACCGTGGTCGCGGCAGCGCAGCGCAGCGAGCCTTCGCGGTCCTTGGCGGCGGTGGGATGGGCCTGGGCCTTTTCCATATCCTTGACGGTGATCAGGCCGATACAGCGATGATCGGCATCGACGACCAGCACGCGTTCGATACGGTGGCGGTGCAGCTTGGCGCGCGCTTCGTCCTGGGTCGCGCCCTCATTGACGGTGACAACGTCGCGCGTCATCAGATTGCCGACCTTCTCATTGGGATCATCGGCAAAGCGCACATCGCGATTGGTGATGATGCCGACCAGCTTGCCCGGCTTGCCCGGGGCCGCGCCCTCGACAACGGGAATGCCGGAGATGCGCTTTTCCTGCATCAGGGCCCGCAGCTCGGCGAGCGTCGCGTCCGGCGAGATCGTCACCGGATTGACCACCATGCCACTCTCGAAACGCTTGACGCGGCGCACTTCCTCGGCCTGCTCGGCAATGGTCAGATTGCGGTGGATCACCGCCAGCCCGCCGGCCTGGGCCATGGCAATCGCCATATGCGCCTCGGACACCGTATCCATGGCCGCAGCCATGATCGGAATATTGAGACCGCAATCGCGCGCCACGCGTGTGGACACAATGGCGTCGGCGGGAAGAACATCGGACGGGCCGGGCTGCAAGAGCACGTCATCGAAGGTCAGACCTTCACGAATCTCCATCAGAGACTCCTTTTCGCTGCTTGCGGCGCGGCTATAACAGGTGTGACGCGAAGGTCAATTGGCGAGTGCGGGTTCGCGGCAGCTGCGGCGCGGCCCGGGCCGATGATGTGCGCCGGGTGGTGCCGGATTTATCCGCCATGATGCCCTCGTGTGTCGTTGGTATGTCGTTGTTTGCACCGGGGCATCCCTTCATTGGCACGGGATTTTGTGGCAGCGGGGTAATTTTGCGTTTTGTTTCGGGTGCTTGTGGGATATCCACCCTCTCCAGGCCTCTGCTTTCTCACTTTTGCCTCCCTCGCTGTAGCCAAATCCCCGCACTCAGGTCACCCACGATGCCGCTAGTGCCTTAGCTACCGCAACCTGCGACGAATATTGGCTTCTGAGTCATGCCAGTTTGCGTCGCGCGTATATGACTCAGCCATCTCGTCTAGGACATGGGTCGCTGTGAAGGGATGCGTATACCGGATTGCGTCAGCCCACCCTCTGTACATTGACGCTATCTCCCGCTCCTGTTGGCCGCCCTCGCCACGCCAGGTCGCGCCACGGCGGTTGTATTTGCCCATCGTGAAGCCACTGCACATCGCCTCAGACTGTATGATCTCGAATACTTCTCTCACGGCCTCGGATGGCCATATGCCGTCATCACCGTTTGGCGACGCTGAAAGCAACTGCCCGATGGAATGATCCGTCATCTTCAACCGACTGACCTGTTCACCAAGCTCTCTGGTCCTTTCGACCCACTTGATGAGCTTTGCAGGGCTAAGGTTTCCTTCGCCGTCATGGCAAGGGAGGCGCTCGAGTGCGTCAATTAGTTTATGCCCACGCTCCGCAAAGAACTTCACGCGATCCGCTTCAATGCGCCATGGCTCGGGATCCTCGCCCCCACCATCACGCCGGAATGCCCACGACACAGCCTGCACAAAAAACTCTGGGTGATCTTCCACATATCGTTCCAAATTTGGAATGCCGCACCCCTCCGAGCCGCTCCTGTCAGTCAGAATCTCCAAGTAGGCGAATTCAAGCTGCGCCTTTTGATCGATCGTGTATTCGCCTGAGTTTTGAATAATCTTAAACGCTTCAGCGATATCGTATGAGGGCAGCTGATACTCTCCAGAGCGGTCATTGCCTCCTTCTCGCGCCATAGCGGAAAGAAGCTCAAAAACTGTCCGAACACTTAAATCTTCTCGCTGAAATCTTGCGTACGCGAAAGCAGCGCGCGGGCGGCCGGCCTTCATCAACCGCTTCACGCCGTCCTGCAATGTGGTGCCATCTGCGCGACCATTCGGGATAACATCCAGCCAATACGCTTCACATTCGGAAGACGCGCATTCATCAACGAACTGCCATGTCACCTGGTCGAACGGAGCCTGCATCAAAAGCGAAACCCGGTGGCGATCAGGAGTTTTCTTGAGGACGCGTTTGATCAACGACGTGCGCTTGGTCTCGTCTTCCAGCGAGTGGAGCGCCGCCCGAAGCATATTCCGCTTAGTCAGCTCCAATTCATCGGCCTCATCTGAAACTAGCCGTAAGACAAATCCATCCAGTTCGCCTTTTTGAATAAGCTGCTTCGAAACCAACCAGCCGATTTCCCATGCCGCCTCACCCTTGCGAGCGAGCTCAATCACGCCGTCAAATCCGCGCTCATCCAGAATTTCGTTCAGCGCAATAGTGCGCAGTCTCGAAATGTGCTCTTCGCGTTCGCGAAGATCGATCTTTTCATCGTGGATTTCGTCGGCGGACTCTTCGACCCAAGACGTCCTAAACAACCACTCATTCTTGGCGAGCAGGTCTTTGGGTTCCAGGGCGTCATACGCCTTCTGCGCCGCATTTCGAAGCTTCTTCTTGTCAGCCCCTTTGCTTTTGCGCGCGGCTCTCCGCGACATCACGCTCACACGGATTCGTTCACGCAGCCAGGCCTTATCCTCTTCGCAGGTATTTGCCCCGGCCCAAGCATGGATACTCTGCCATACACGCTCCTGGTCTTCGCTAGACAGACCATCGATCCGGTCGACAAGGTCAGAAAGGGTTTCGCGGTCATGCGACGGCCAAGACAATGCCATCTCGACCATAGCCTGCACAAACTTGCGGATCGGCTCCCATGATTTTTCCGGCTCGCCGAAGCCGAATCCATCCGGTCGCCACGTCGGCTTATGCGAATAGCTGCCTGACCGAGAATAGGAATCGAACTGGGCGACGCATATCTGCCAGCCGACCTTCGGATGTTTGGCGGCTAGCGTTTTGACCATTTCTATCCGTTGTTCCACCGTGGCGGCCGTTTGCGGCATCCATGAGCGAAAAATCGACCGGAGAGAACTAATCGGCTTGTTTGCCCAGTTATCGTTGATTTCGACTTCAGCCAGACGGGCAAGGATAAGTACGGTTCTAGGGAACGTCTCCGTGCTCCAGGCTAGTCCCTCAAGCGCCCAAAGAAGCCCCGTGCGGGCACAGCCACCGCCAAAAACTCCAGATTCCGCGGGGCGCATCAGCCCCAGTGCGGCTGACGTTTCCGAGCGCAAGTCGCGTTCAATGATGGTCAGAAACTCGTCTGGCGCGGCTTCGGCGTAAGTAGGCAGATCGCGCTCGTTTGCTTCGAGCTTTCTCGGGTCTAGATTCTTCCCGTCCCCGGTAAGCAGCTCCCGCACGACCAGCAACGCTTGTAGTTCACAGTCGATACCAAGCCGATTGCCGAAGAGCTTCTCGCCATGAACTGAAAGTAGTACAAGGCTCTCTGCCACGCCCCGTCGAAGCGCGCCGGAAAACTCTCTCGACTTTCCGCGAATTGAGGCAAGCCAGCGGTCTTCTTCGGGCAGATCGAGCGCTGGGTCATCTTCACCGAGAATCAACCGCGCAATATCAAAGAACCGCCTTAGATCATCAGCTGCGACCCAATTTCTGACCGCAAAGAGCGCATCAATTTTGGACACCAGTCCGCGGTAGCTGCCAGCCATCCAAATGGGTGCGTCGTCCTGAGCAATGAGGGTATGGCAATCGCGTTCGAGATTCTTAAAAGAGGGTTCGTCCGCGACGAAGCACATCGCTTCACAATCCAGTGGGGTCTTTGAATCCCAGACGCCAATGAGCGCGAATGGTACTAGCGCCTTCGCTAGTGCTGCATCCTCAGACCAACGAGGGGTTCGCACTGCCTCAACCATCGACATGCGCCGTCTTAGGACAGTCAATGATCGGCCGCTTTCATTTTCGAGCGTTTGAATTTCATCGCGGCTCTTCCCCATTTCGGAAAGGGCGCGTTCGAACGCTGAGCTGCCTAAGGGCTCCAAAACTACATCAGGGTCTCTGGCAGCCGCATTGCGTGGATAGACCATTATCGTGTGGATAGAGCCAACATGAGGGGCGAGTTCGATCTGCACATCACGATGGCTTGCGACTGCAATAATCTCGGCGATAGATGAAGACACCTTCTGGAAGACGCCCGGCTTGTCGAAAACAACAATCTTGTCTCGGTAATGTCCGAGGGTTTCATGCCCGGGGGAAATAAGCGCCGACAAAAAAGCAAACGCCTCGTCGACCGAGTCGGCAACCAGCACAAATGGCCGGCTTGGCGCCTCCTTGAGGTACTTCACGATCTGGCTTTCGGCAGCATGAATCGCTGTTTCAAACAGCTTTGCAGGCAATGGCGGAGTCGAAACATCCGCCCAATCCGCCCAGACTTTGTCCAACGACCGAACATTTGACTTGGGACGCTCCGTCTCGTTCGCGAACCAAGCTTGGCCAGGAATCGATTCCTCTAACCACTGTTCGAGAGTGCTCCGATCGTAGGCGCGAACATCTTTCCAGAGTTTCTTTGACCGTTGCTCCGCCGCCCAGGCATCTTTCCCAGCCCATTTCCTGGGCGTGACAAAAATGAAGGTGGTCTCAACCCTCTCTTGGGCAGGTGTGGCATCGACGCTCTTTGAGAAATCGCCGTCGGCTTTCTTTTTGACATCCTTGTTGACGCCAAACTCCCATCCGACCTTGCCGGTCGGAATCCTAGGCGTGCCTTGTTCAGCTTTCGTCCAGCCGTCCCAGCCCGGTCGCTCACCATCCTCATTTCCTGGAAAGTCGCTCTCTATAAGGCCGATGCCAGTGGAATTGACCAGGGTTCGAAGAAATACGGCCAATCGGGTTCGTGCGGAGTGATTGTTCGATGCCCACTCCTCGATTTCGTTGCCTTTGATTGCCAAAAACGGGGGTACGTACCGCCGCGCCGTTGTTGGCGCTCCCTTTTGCTGCGCGGCATAGGCATCGTAGGCCGCTTGCTGATCGAGAAGCTCCCGCGCTGGAATGCCAAACGCGCGCTCAATGCGTGACGCCATCTCTGGGGTCACGTCAGCATTGCCATTCAAGAAATTCGAGAGCGCCGGCCGCCCAACGCCAACGAGTTTGGCCGCTCCAGTTACCGAGAGGCTCTTCGGCGTAAGGGCTTTCTGTCGAACATATTCTCCGGGGTGGAGCGGGGTGGCGTTGGGTGAGTTGGTCACGATGCTCTCCATGCTACGAGAATCATAACATTTCGCTGTGCGTAGCGCAACACGCAACACTATTCGCTATGCGTTCCAGTTTGCATTGGTGGAACGCCTACATTTCCCCTCCCGGGCTGACAGCTTGCGCGTCGGGCGTCTAGGTCCCGGATCTGCGTCCCGCATTCGCGGGGCATCCGTCCGGGATGACAAAGGATCGGCTTTTCAAGCAATTACATGACGAAGCCACCACTTCCACATCAACGCAAAGTCCGGCAATATTCCCCGCTCTGAACCGCGCCGCCATTGGTCACCGTGCGCGTCGTGAAATCGTAGCAGCCGGGCGTGTCGGACGGGGTGTAGCGGATATAGTGATCCTCGCCCTGATAGCGGTAATCCATGCTGCGGCTGCCATCGGGGTTTTCGGTGAAGACGAGGTTTTCGACCCCGCCCTGGGGTGGGCGTCCCGGCGCGGCGCCGCGGCCATCGGTGGCGGTGAGCGGGGGGACGCGCGGCAGGCGGTCGAAATCGGTGACGACGCCCATCAGGCATTGCACGATATAGGGCGCGTCCGCGGAGGTGTGGTAGCGATAGCCGAATTCCGCGTCGGGCTGGCCATTGCAGACATCCAGCGCGCCGTCCGGGATGGGTGAGCCGTCGGGGTTGTTATCGCCATAGATCGGGAAACCGTCGAAGGCCCAGCCGAGCACGGCGTCATCGCCGGCATTGGCCATCTGCGCGACCATGCAGGTCGGCTTGACGTGATAATGATAATCATCGCCGCGCCCGGCATGGCCGCCGCAGACATCAAGCTGCCGGGTCTGCAGCGTGTCATGATGCGCCTGGTAGTGCGCCAGATCGGCCTGGCTCATCTCGCCGCCACCGGTGTAATCATAGATCGGCACGCCATTGACAGCGACGCCGAGCGCCGCGTCACGGGTCAGCGGTGTTGTGCCCAAGCTCGGCTCCAGCAGGACCGGGGCGGCATAGAAGGCCGGAACCGGGACCTGTTCATTGGTGCCGACAATGCCCGTCATCAATTCATGGTCCGGATAGGTGTCGGAGCTGATGATCGCATGGCCGTCGGTGCAGGTGACGGTGACGCTGTCGTCAAACCCGGCCTCGGCGACAGAGCGGCCAATGGCTTCGCAGCGCTGCTGTGGCGAGGCGTCAGCGGCGAGGTCATGATGATCATCATGCGCGAAGGCGGCCGGCGCCGTGGCGGCGGTCATGATCAGGGCAACAAGCGGCAGGGCGGAAAAGCGGGGCACGAAGCGGGTTCCTTTCATGGCGGTCTACTCGACGGTCAGGCGGCAGAGCAGCGTATTGCTCTGCTCGAGATCAGGGCCCCAGATCAGGCGCGCTGACGCGTCCCAGTCGATGCGGTCATAGCCCTCCTTGGGCCTCACCTCCTGTTCGGAATATTCGACCGCCTGCGGCCAGTCGCTGGCGTCGAAATCCGCCAGGTCCCAGCCCTGCAGTTCATCCATCGCCTCGAAGGCGCAGGCGCCCTCGCCTGCCACCGGATTGGCCTCGCTCTCGCAGGACTTGTCCAGCGGCGCGGTATGGATCA
>TARA_R110000744_G_scaffold273278_3_pt1 | contig 68855 bp, 76 predicted proteins | sample TARA_R110000744 | Tara Oceans TARA_R110000744 (sample SAMEA4398083) | marine metagenome | biome: Polar Biome; feature: [DCM] deep chlorophyll maximum layer (ENVO:01000326); material: water (ENVO:00002006), including particulate matter (ENVO:01000060) such as... | depth 36 m | reverse complement strand
CCGATGCCGGAGTGGCTGGAGTCTTTATCCGCGCCAATGAATTTGGCCTGTCTCCCGGCATGGCCGAAGAAATCCGCCATGCCATCGCCGATTTCCGCGACGCCGGCAAATTCGTCATCACCCATGCACAGGGTTTCGAAGGCACGTCTGTGACCGCCTATTTCGCCGTGTCGGGTTCTGATGAAATCTGGCTGCAGGACACCGCCAATTTCACCCCGGCGGGCCTGGCCTCGGAAGTCCTCTTCCTCGGCGGCCTGTTTGAACAGTTCAACGCCGAGGTCCAGTTCGAGCAATTCTTCGAATTCAAGAATGCCGCAAATGTCTATACCGAGACCGGCTTCACCGACGCCCATCGCGAGGCCACTCTCTCCTATATGAATTCCATCTTCGATACAGCGATCACCGAAATTTCCAGTGATCGCAGCATTAGCGCTGACGCCCTGCGCGGCGTGTTCGAGACCGCACCGCATTCCGCCGAGGATGCGGTCGAGCGTGGTCTGGTCGATCGCCTGGGCCATGTTGTCGACGCCCGCGAATCAGCGCTCGCCCGCGCCGGATCCGGCAGCCAGATCCTGGCGATCGAGGCCTATCATTCGATGCTCAACCCCTGGAGCAATAATCCGGCGATCGCCCTGATCGAAGGCCAGGGTGCCATCGTCACCGGCAACGCCGCCCAGAGCCCGTTTGCCAGTGGCGGCGGAATTGGCAGCGACAGCATGTCGGACGCGATTCTCGAAGCCGCCAATGATGCGAATATTCGCGCCATTCTCGTCCGGGTGGATTCGCCCGGCGGGTCGGCCATTGCTTCGGACCAGGTGTGGAATGCCATCGAACGGGCCCAGGAGGCCGGCAAGCCGGTGATTATCTCCATGGCCTCGATGGCGGCATCGGGTGGCTATTATCTCGCCGCGCCGGCCGACTATATTCTCGCTCACGCCACCACGCTGACCGGCTCTATCGGTGTGCTGGGCGGCAAGGTCGCGCTTGAGGGCACATTCGAGATGGTCGGCCTGCAATCGGAGTCGGTCTATGTCGGCGGGGAATACGCCACGGCGTTCTCCGGCCAGCAGGCCTGGACCGAAACCCAGCGTGACGCCTATCGCGCCCAGATGGCCGAGACCTATGAGGACTTCACCCAGCGCGTCGCCGATGGCCGCGACCTGCCGCTCGAACGCGTGCTCGAGATCGCCCGCGGCCGGGTGTGGACCGGTGCCCAGGCCCTCGATCTCGGCCTGGTCGACGAGATTGGCGGCTTCCGCAATGCCGTCGACGCGGCGCGCGAACTGGCCGGCATCGCACCGGAATCCGATGTCCGCCTCGTCCGATTCCCGCGGGAACAGACACCGCTCGAGGCCTTTTCAGCCCTGTTCGGCATGTCGGCTGAAACGGCGGAGACAGCAGCGCGGGTCAATGCGCTGCTCGAACTGCCCGAAGTACGCTCCGCCCTTGAGGCGCGCGCCCGGCTCGGCTCCGGCCAGGCGCAATTGCGCACGACGGCACAGCAGCCGAACTGACCCGAGGGTTGGATTGAAGACTGATCAGGGGCCTGCAGCACACGCTGCGGGCCCTTTTTCCTGCCGGACTCAGACCGACAGCATCCCGATAATCAACAGGATCAGCATGCCGAAGGAGAGAATGATGCCATAGGAAATATCCATGAATATCGTCCGCAAAAGGGACGAGAAACGGCCATGCCGGTAGACGACGCGATGCAGCCGGTAGAGGTAATAATTCGACCAGACGACAAAGCCCGCCCCGGCCGGTGCCGGTCCGATCACCGAACCCAGTGCCAGCACCAGGATAAAGCCGAAGAAAAGCACGGAATGGAAGTGGAGCGAGACGACCAGATGGTCGTAGAAGAAATAGCCGCGCTTGTAGAAATGGGTGATCGCCAGCAAGAGGGCATAGATCGGCAACAGGCCAAACATCAGCCTTGGCGCCCACACCTGCATCGACGACACCACTGATGCGCCGCCATCATCGATAATGCGGTCGGCCTGGTCGGCCAGACGCTCGCGGGCCTCGACCGGCAATTCGTCAAGGCCGCTAATCTGCACCTCATCCGTCTGGGATGAACCGGCGGCACCGGGTGCACCGGCGCCATTTCCAGCCCCGTCATCGTCGGCATTGGCGACAGGCGCCGGCAACAGGGCTTCCCGGATCGCGCGTTTCAACTCATCGGCCCCGACGGATTCTCGCGCGGCCCGCTCCTCGGGAGTCTCATTCGGGTCGGCGGGCGGGGCCAGCGCCTCCGATCCACGCGCGATCTGCTCCGTGATCGCGGCGCGTTGCGCCTCCGATATACCCTGCTGCTCGAGCTGATCATTGAGCTCGTCCAGCGGAATTTCACCGACCGCCGTATCCATGGCCTCCCGGGCACCGATGGACAGGACCTGGGCATCGGGATTGCTCTCAAAACTGTTGAAGGCAAAAACGATCAGGAAAAAGAGGACACTCGCTGTCAGATACAGCCTGAAGGGCATCACATAGCGGGCGCGGGCGCCGGAGAGATATCGCCGGGTCAGCTTGCCGGGCTGAAACATCAGCGGCGGCAGTGTGCGCCACAAACGCCCCTCGAGCCCGAACAGCCCGTCGAGGACATCGAGCAATAAATCCCAGATCGGCCGGTGATAGGTTTCCGCGGTCTGTCCGCAACTATGGCACACCGGACCAATCAGCTTGGTGCCGCAATTGCTGCACAGGCCGGCGGCATAGGCCGGCTCGAATGCCGAGGGTCGGACGCGCTTCTTGCGCCGTGATGCGTGAATCGCATCACCCAGCTCACCGCCCGCTGAATCGGCAATAATCGCGTCTGAAATACTGTCGCCGCCTGACATGAGAGCCCCCCAACCTTGCTCGAATTCAGCTCAAGCTAGGTCGGGAGGCCCTCATCTGACAAGCGCGCGATTATTCGGTCGCAGTTTCGGAGCGATCGATATCGGCAAAACACAGGTAACGCGTACGGTGGATATCGGTCAGATTGTCGACCCATCCGGTAACGCGTGGATTCACCAGGTTCTTGTTGACGTAATAGACCAGCGGGATGATCGGCATGTCATCGATCAGCATTTGCTCGGCCTGTGCCAGCAAGCCGGCCCGAACGCCCAGATCCTGCTCCCGATTGGCCTGCTCCACGAGTGCGTCATACTCCGGATTATTATAGCGGGAGTAATTCATCGGCACCGAACGGAACTCGCCGAGGAAGAGGAAATTATACGGGTCGTTATAGTCGGCGATCCAGCCACCATCCGCGATCTCGAAGTCAGAGGCGCGCAGATTGTCGTAGTGAATCTGGGTGTCATTGACGATCAATTCCGGCTGGACCCACTCGGCAATCGCCGACCAGTCATTCTGGACGACCGGCGCGACGCGCGGATTATCCGCAGTCGCCCGGTAGGTGTATTCAAAGCGGAATGGATTATCCGGGCCATAGCCGGCCTCGGTCAGCAGTTCGCGGGCCGTGACGCGCCGCTGTTCCACCGGGATATCGGCCCAGCTGGCTTCCACACCGCTGACATAATTGTCGATGCCCGGAGGGACCAGCGAATAGGCCGGCAATTGTCCGGCGCGCAGGATTTCATTGGCGATGAACTCCCGGTCGATCGCCATGCCCAGCGCATTGCGCACGGACGGATCAGAGAATTGCTCCAACGTCGTGTTGATGGAAAAATACACTGTGCCCATATAGGGATGGACGCGCACATAGTCGGGGATTTCCCGGCGCAGGAATTCCATCTGCTGACCCGGGAACTCCATATTCAGGTCGAGTTCGCCATTACGCACCCGCCGCCCGGCCGCACTATTGTCGACCGTCGGGTAGTAATAAACCTCGTCAATGCACGAATTGGCATCATCGAAGAAATAGGAATTGCGGCTGAGATGGACGAAGTTATTCGTGCGCCAGTCGATCAGCTTGTAGGGGCCGTTGACCTCGATATTCTCGGGGCGGACCCACTCATCACCGAATTGCTCGACGATGTGCTGGGGCAAGGGGAAGGTCGTGTAGTGGGTCAACAGGCCCGGCAGATAGGGCGCCGGGTTTTCCAGATGGATTTCCAGCGTCCGGTCATCAACCGCTATGACGCCAATCGCCTCCGGTGGAGCCTCACCGCGGCTGACCGCCGCCATACCGACGACTGGATAGAGCAGGGAAACATATTGCGCACCGGTTTCCGGGTTGGCGATCCGGCGCCAGGCATAGACGAAATCGCCCGCCGTTACCGGCTCGCCATCGGACCAGTATGATTCACGCAGGTGGAAGGTCCAGGTCAGGCTGTCGTCGCTGACTTCCCAGCTCTCGGCCATGCCCGGGACCGGGTGCGCATCGGGGTCTTCGGTGAAAAGGCCGACGAACATGTCGCCGATGATATTGTTTTCCCAGGTGCCGCTGGCCTTGTGCGGATCGAGCGACAGGGGCTCGGCATTATTGCCGCGGTGGATGACCACCTCATCGGATGGCGGAGGCCCTTCGCCGCCACAACCGGCCAGAGCCAGAGCTGATGCGGATGCGAGCATGGCGAACAGTAATTTAGTGCGGGTCACGATTTCGGTCTCCCCTCCCAAGGTATCCAAGCGATTCGCTGATGGTCTATCTAGCGCAACATCATCTGCCGGTCGACACTTGCCGACGCGTCGCGCATAGTCATCTCCATCCTTTAGATAAGCGTGTGAACATGAACACTCGATTACTGCTTCTCGCAGCCGCCATTTCCCTGCCATCACCGGCGCTGGCGCAAACGCCGGGCGCGCCGCTCGATGACCTCTTCGCCTGTGAATCGATCGCCGAAAATGCCGCGCGCCTGACCTGCCTTGATGCCGCGGTCGCGGCCCTGCGCAGCGAAGCGGCTGCCGGCAGTATTATTGCGGTCAATCGCGATGATGTCGAAGCGGCCGAAGAGGCCACCTATGGCCTGCGGATTCCCGGTTTCAGCCTGCCTTCCATGCCGCGATTGGGCATGCCGCGTGGCAGTGCCAGCGATCTTGCCGCCGCCGGTGCGACCGATCCCGCCTCGGGCAATCGCGCCGTGTCACGCGATGAGACCGGTCAGATTGACCGGATCGACAATCTGGCGATTGCCAGCATCAGCTTCAATCGTTCGCGGCGCGCCGTCGTCACGCTGGCCAATGGCCAGGTCTGGCAACAGCTGGATTCCGACTCGACCCATATCGCGCGCAGTATTGATGCGAGCGAGGGCGCCAGCATTCGCAGCGCCGCGCTTGATTCCTACATGATGCGCCTCGGCGAGAACGGCCGTTGGTTCCGGGCCCGGCGCACGCAATAACCCACCAGGAGTTGGTTTACATGATGACCTCACGTCTTGCCCTGATCGCCGCGCTGAGCGGCATCGCCGTACTGACGCCCGCCACCGCGCTGGCGGACGATCCGGTTGCCGAGATTCTGGCCTGCCGCGCGATTGAGCCGATCGAGGCCCGCCTCGCCTGTTTCGACAGCGCCGCCGCGACCCTTGCCTCGGCCCATTCGAGTGGCGATATCGTCACCGTGATGCGCGAGGATGTCGAAGCCGTCGAGCGTGACAGTTTCGGTTTCTCCATGCCGAGCCTGCCGCGCTTCCGCGTGCCATTGCTGGCCGGGCGCGCCGAGGCCAATGTGCGCGATGCCAATACACTGGTTGCCGCTGTCGATGCCGCCAGCTCCAGCGGTGAGACCGCTGCAGCGTCTGCCGCGACGCCGAGCCCGGCGCCCGCAGCCACGAGCGATACGGCGACGGCGGCCGCAACCGATGTCCAGATCCTGGACCGCGGTGCCGACGGCAATGTCGACCGGGTCATGATGACCATCGCCCGCACGCGGACCGTTGGCTATAATACGACGATCTTCTACATGGAAAACGGCCAGGTCTGGCGCCAGAAAGATGATCTCACCGTTCGCCTGCCGCGCAATACCGAGGGTTTGACCGCAGAAATCCGCCGCGGCGCGATGAGCAGTTTCCTGCTGCGGGTCAATGGCCGCGGCCGTGCGATTGCGGTGGAGCGTCAGCGCTAGCGCCGGCACGGCCCGCTTTCATCCCCGGGACCAGACGACAGACAAAAGGGCCACCCGGATCGGGCGGCCCTTTTTTCATGTCCGGTAGTGCCCGAGCGCCTCGGGCTGACCGCATTGGTACAGCTGCGCCCCGGCGATCACCGATCCTTGGGATCGATGGCGTCGCGCAAACCATCGCCGATGAAATTGAGACAGAACAGGGTCACCATCATCGTCACCGCCGGCACAATCAGGGTCCAGGGGGCCACTTCCATGTCCTGCGCACCGGCCGAGATCAGCCGGCCGAGCGAGGTCAGTGGCTCCTGCACACCGAGACCGAGAAAGCTCAGAAAGCTCTCGGCCAGGATGACGACCGGAATCATCAGCGTCACATAGACGACGACCGGACCGAGCACATTGGGGATGATGTGGCGCTGGATGATCATCCAGCGCGAGACACCGGCGGCCTCGGCCGCTTCAACAAATTCCATTCGCTTCAGCGCGATCGTCTGACCGCGCACGATGCGCGCCATGGTCAGCCATTCAACGGCGCCGATCGCCACGAAGATCAGGATGATATTGCGCCCGAAAACCACCATCAGAATGATGACGAAGAAGATGAAGGGCAGGGAATACAGGATGTCCACAAAGCGCATCATCGCCTGATCGACACGGCCGCCGATGAAGCCGGCCGTCGCGCCCCAGGTCACGCCGATCACCAGCGAGACGATGGTGGCGACAATGCCGACCATCAGCGAAACGCCAAGCCCGACCAGGGTTCGCGCGACCATGTCACGCCCCTGGGCGTCGGTGCCGAAAAGATGCCAGTTCTCAAACGTCGGCGGCACCCAGACTTCTTCGCGATAAATCGTGTCGTAATCATGCACCCAGACGCCGAACTGGCCGAGAACGGCCAGCACGATCAGCGTGCCAAGAACAATAAGGCTGACGACAGCGGCCTTGTTCCGCATCAGGCGGGCGCGCGCGTCTTCCCACAGCGAGCGGCCGCGGACTGCGGCCGTTTCGATCAGTTCAGCCTTTTCGCCGGGTGTTGCAAGCGTGCTCATTATTCGTACTTCACCTTCGGATTGAGGACCCCATACAGCAGGTCCGCGACCAGATTGAGGACGATGATGAGGCTGGCGTAAATGATCACGACACCCATCACCAATGTGTAGTCACGCTGCAGGGCCGCATCGATGAAATGCTTGCCGATTCCGGGCAGCTGGAACACGACCTCGATCACCAGCGAGCCGGAAATCAGCGCCGCCGACGCCGGCCCGAGATAGCTCACCAGCGGCAGGATGGCCGACCGCAGGGCATGGCGGACAATGACCGCGGAGGGCGAGAGCCCCTTGGCGCGGGCTGTCCGGATGTAATTGGACCGCAGGACCTCAATCATGCTCGCGCGCATCAGCCGGGCTATGATCGCGATCTGCGGCAGGGCCAGCGTCACGACCGGCAGGATCAACCGGTCGGGTGTCATGCCGAGACGCGGATCAAGTCCGCCCGTGGGCAGCCAGCCGAGATACAGACCAAAGAAGAGCGCCAGGATCGGGCCCATCACGAAAGGCGGGATGCTGATACCGACCATGGCAAAGGTCATGATCGCGAAATCGCCGCCGGTATTCTGGCGCAGCGCCGCAACCGAACCCAGGAATGAGCCGGAAATCACCGCCAGGATCATCGAACAAATGCCGATTGTGGCACTGACCGGGAAGCCTTCTGCGACGATTTCGGCAACGTCCTTGTCACGGACTTTCAGCGATGGGCCCAGATCGCCATGGAATAAATTGACCATGTAATCCAGGTATTGCTTCCAGACCGGCTGGTCCATGCCATAACGGGCCATGAGGATTTGCCGCGTCTCATCCGGCATCGGGCGTTCCAGATCGAACGGCCCGCCGGGCGCGGCGTGCATCATGAAAAACGCGACCGCGATGATCACGAGAATCGTAGGGATGGCGATTAGAACTCGCCTAGAAATAAAACCAAACATGCTGAATAGAGCTCAATCCGAGTGTTGCTGCAGTTTCAGGCTGGCAGCCGCGATGTCAATGAAGCCTATGTCGCTGCATCGCAGCATCCTCGACGGACAAGGGCGGAACAGCTGCAGTTCGGGATGCCTGCGGCTCGGTCACCATCAATGCACCAGCGAGCTGGGCAGCCGCAAGTAGCAACAGCATCCATCCGATGCGCACAAGGCGCTTGCCTAGAAACCGGGCGACGTCCAAATTCCCTACCTCGAAATCAAACCAATCCTCGGTCACGCAATTTCCGCGCCGTCCGTGAACGAGCGTGATTTGCGTGTGTTCGCGACGGCACTAGAATGCGTAGCATGAGAACCGGAAGGGCCATAGCTATGCACCGCGCGCTTTGGTGGAGGGATTTCCAGTTCGAGGGAGGCGTGGTCACGGTCAAGAAGACCGGTGCGCGCCTGCGTCTCGGACCGGGATTGATCGGCGAAGTCCTGTCCTGGCTTCCCTTCTATCTTGTCGTCGAAGGCTGGCGCTTGCGCCGACCGTCCCGTTCTGGGCCGAAAATCTGGTTCGCCCCCGACCGGCCGCGGCCCTGGTATCTGATCTGGTCTGTGCTCCACTTCGCCGGTGCGCGAATCGCGAAAACCGCGGGCGAGGCCGACGCCGTTTTCTGCTTCGATGATTCCACCACCTGTTCTGCCCTGGAATGGCCCTCCGGCGCGCGGGCCATCAATCGCCACTGCCAGAGCATCGCCAAGAGCCATGTCGGCACCGTGTTCGAGCGGTGCTTTGGCTACCCGCTGAATGTGGATCCGGCCCGTTTCACCGGCCAGCTGGTCCGCAAGTCGGAAGCCAATGGCGCCCATGACGGCCGCATCGTCGAGGCGCCCTGCGTCGCCGAGCCCGGCTTCGTCTATCAAAAAGTGATCGACAATTCGATCGATGGCGGGCTGGTCGAAGACCTGCGCTGTCCCACGATCGGCGGTCAGATTCCGCTCGTCATCCTCAAGCGCCGGCCGATCGGCAAGCGGTTCGCGAATTCGAATGCAAGCGTCGAAGTCGTCGAGAGCCAGGCCGTGCTGAGCGCGGCGGAACTGGGCAGCCTGGCCGATTTCGCCCGCGCCATGCAGCTTGACTGGGGCGGGCTGGATGTGTTGCGCGACAAGGCTGATGGCCGGCTCTACGTGGTCGACGTCAACAAGACCGATATGGGACCGCCGATTGCCATGGCGATGGATGACAAGATACGGGTCACCAAACGGCTGGCGGCTGCCTTCCTGGACTTTCTGCGCCCGGTGCCCGCCATGGACCCACGAAGACGCTCATGACTCAAATTCCCTTCCAGCAAAAACTCGATGTCGAGTACGGCGTCTGTGAGACACTCTCGCCCATGATCCGGCGCGTCACAGCGCCCAATCCAGGCCCTTTCACCTATACCGGGACCGGCGTCTATATCATCGGGCATGGCGAGGTCGCGGTGATCGATCCGGGTCCGTTCGACCCCGTGCATGAGGCAGCCCTCGACGCGGCGCTGGCCGGCGAGCGTGTCAGCCATGTCCTTGTCACCCATCATCATCTCGACCACTCCCCGCTCGCACATCCGCTGGCGGCGAAGCATGGCGCCAAAGTCTATGGCTTCGGCGCCCAGAACACCCTCCCGGCTGGCGGCGAAGTGCGTCTTGAAGCCGGCGACGATGTTGGTTTTGCGCCCGATATCGAGATTTCCGACGGTCAGGAATTCAACGGGCCGGGCTGGACGGTCGAAGCCCTGCACACGCCCGGCCACACCTCCAATCATGTCTGCTATGCGCTGAAGGAAGAAAACGTCCTGTTCAGCGGCGACCATATCATGGCCTGGTCGACCAGCGTGATCAGCCCGCCCGACGGCCATATGGGCGATTATCTCAGAGAGCTCGCGCGCGTGCGCGACCGCGGCTTCACGCGGCTCTGGCCGACCCACGGACCAGCGGTTGAAAGCCCGGACACATTCGTTCAGGCCTATATCGATCACCGGTTGAAGCGTGAGCAGCAGATTGTCGACACCCTCGCCTCAGGCCCGCAATCTGTCCCGCAAATCGTCGCCATCATCTACACACATGTCGACAAGCGCCTGCATCCCGCGGCGGCGCATTCGATTCTCGCCCATATGATCCACCTGATCGAAACCGGGCATATCGAATGCGAGGGCGAGCCCAGCCTGACGAGCCTCTTCCAGCTGCGCGATCAGGGTTGAGCCGCCTCCAGCGACTCGAGAAAGCCCTGCACCCGATCCGCATTGCGGCCCAGATCATGGACCGGCTGACGCGCCATTGAGCGAATATCGACCAAGCTGCCGCCCGCCGGACCGGGTCTCACCCGGACCACGATATCGTCCCGAAAGCCGAACCAGAAACTCTCGGCCCCCGCCTCCAGCATTCCGGCTTCGGCCGAGGCGGTGCTGACGCGCCAGCCCTGCTCGCGCGCGAGCTCGAGGGCGCGGGCAAAGGCGCTGTCTGCCGCTTCATCCAGATGCAGCGTCCCGATCGCGGGATAGCGCGCTGCCTGCAGCGCGGGCAGGCTCTGCCCGTCCGCCGCGGCCTTGCCCGCATAGGTGAGACTGGCATCGAGATCCGAGCGCCGCGCTGTAAAGGCGGCGGAGAAATGCGGCGGGTCGCTGAAATCGGTCGTCACGTCGAGGACTGCCGGGGCCGCGGCTTTACGCGCCTCGACCTGCAGGCTCAGAGCCAGCCCCGCCAGAGTGATCAGCGACAGGGCGACCGCGCTGACCCAATTGCCATAGCCCTGCCGGGCCAGCACGCGATAGAGGGTGAGCGCGCCCAGCGTCAGCAGCCCGGTCACCAGGCCGGCCAGCAGGAGTCGCAGGCCCCAGACCTCGGTCATTGCGCTCAAGCCGGTCTGCCAGCCCCAGAATTCCCACTTGGTCCCGAATGCCGCCAGCGCAAACCAGACGGGCGTCAGCAGCAGCAATAGCGCGCAAAGCGCGACCGCGATATCGATCGCCATTCGCAGGATTTCGATGAACCGAGTCATGTCTGCCCCTCATTGCTGTCCTTGATCATGGGTATAGCCGATTGGTAGTCCATGGCGAGGCCGGATCGGCGCGTGTAAAGACAAGGCGGTCGTGCAGCCGGAAAGGCCTGTCGCGCCAGAATTCGATCGCTGTCGGCCGCAGGCGAAAGCCGGACCAGTGTGCTGGCCGTGGCACTTCGCCGAGACCAAAACGGGCAGCCTCGCGCGCCACCGCCTTTTCGAGCGCGAAGCGGCTCTCGAGCGGGCGCGACTGTGTCGAGGCCCAGGCGCCAATCCGGCTATCGCGGGCCCGGGAGGCGAAATAGGCATCAGCCTCGGCCGCATCGACCGGCTCCACCGCACCGCGCACCCGCACCTGCCGCCGCAGCGACTTCCAGTGAAAGCACAGGGCGGCGCCGCGATTGCCGGCCAGTTGCTGCCCCTTGGCGCTGCCCAGATTGGTGTAGAAGACAAATCCGCCCTGATCGACATCCTTCAAAAGCACCATCCGGACATCGGGGAAACCGTCCGCATCGACCGTTGCCAGGGACATCGCGTTGGGGTCATTGAGCTCTTTCTTCTTTGCGTCGACCAGCCATTCGGCAAACAGCTCCAGCGGCTCATCGCGATCAAAAATCTCGACCGCATTTGCTTCATTGGTCCGGGCATAGGCCGCGGCATCCGGACTTGGCGGAATCAGCTTCTTGTCGGTCATCGCTCAAACTCCCAGGGCAAGATGCTTTCCTACGCCCGTTGCCAACGGCGTCAACCTTTCAGGAATCTTCTTGCGCTATCGAAGCAGGATGACATCGCGCGTTCTGACACTTGCTGCAGCCTATGCTGCGTTCGGCCTCGAGCCGGGCGCCGGGCTGATCGCAGCCAAACGCAAGTTCCGCGACGAGGTCAAAACCCTGCATCCCGACACCACCGAGCCAGGTCCGGAGGCGCTGTCCAGGCTCGCCGCCATCGTCGAGGCGATCCGGCATCTCGAAAAACACCTGCCCGCCTGTATGGAGATGGAAATCAGCTCCGAGCAGGCCCGGCGTGGTTTGACCCGTTCCCTGCGTTCGGGTGATCGGACGATTATCGTGCGCATCCCGGCCGGTGTGGCCGATGGCAGCTGCCTGCAGGCCGTTGGCGAGCCGGATATCAGCGTGCAGATCCGGATCATCACCCTGGCCACCGGCACAGCGAAAACCCCCGACCCCGCAGATTTCGAACCCCTCGATGATTTCATCGAGGCGTTTTCGCGTCCCTCGGCGAATGCCCGTTTCGCGCGCTGGATTCGCAAGGCACAGTCGGCCGCGTGACGCCGGGCCTTTCGCCGACTATGCTCTGAAAAAAGCTTGGATCGGCTATGTCACACAACACTTTCGGACATTTATTCAGGGTCACCACCTGGGGCGAGAGCCACGGGCCGGCGATCGGTGCCGTCATCGATGGCTGTCCGGCCGGAATTCCGTTGAGCGAAACCGATCTCCAGCCCTGGCTCGACCTGCGCCGGCCGGGTACATCACGGCATGTCACCCCGCGCCAGGAACCCGACCAGGTGCGCATCCTGTCCGGCACATTCAGCGATGACCGCACCGGCGGACCGGTCACGACCGGCACGCCGATCAGCCTGATGATCGAAAACCAGGACGCGCGCTCAAAGGATTATGGCGATATCCGCGACAAATGGCGGCCAGGTCACGCTGATTATACCTATGATATGAAATATGGCGTGCGCGATTACCGCGGCGGCGGCCGGTCCTCGGCCCGCGAGACCGCCTCGCGCGTCGCGGCGGGCGGGGTCGCACGCAAGGTGCTCGGCGACGGGATCTCCATCCGCGCCGCCCTGGTCCAGGTTGGCGCGCGCCAGATCGACCGCACGCGCTGGGATTGGGATGACGTGTCCGGCAATCCGTTTTTCTGCCCCGATGCCGCCACGGCCGAGCTCTGGGCGGCCGATATGGACACCCTGCGCGCCGAGGGTTCATCGACGGGCGCCATCGTCGAAGTCGTCATCTCCGGCCTGCCCGCCGGGTGGGGCGCGCCGGTCTATGCCAAGCTGGACAGCGAAATGGCCGCCGCCATGATGACGATCAATGCGGTCAAGGGCGTCGAGATCGGTGCCGGCTTCGCCTCGGCGGCGATGCGCGGTGAAGAGGCTGCTGACGAAATGCGGATGGGCGAGGATGGCCCGGTTTTCCTGTCCAACCATAATGGCGGCGTGCTCGGCGGCATCTCGACCGGCCAGGACCTGGTGGTCCGCTTCGCCGTCAAGCCAACCTCCTCGATCCGCATCGAACGGCGCACGCTCGACCGCGATTTCGAAGAGACCACAATCGAGACTCGCGGACGTCACGACCCCTGTGTCGGCATCCGCGCCGTTCCGGTCGGTGAAGCCATGGCAGCGATCGTTCTGGCCGACCAGAAATTGCGCCATGCCGGCCAGTCGGCCTTCTGACTCATCAACATGAAGGGCGCGTTCATCCCCGGCTCATCAAGATTTGGTTAACCTCCTCCAGACTGGGGCGAGGATTCCCGGAACGCCGACATGAAGGAGCCTCCGACGATGACAAAATTCAGCCTGCTCACTGCCACGGCAGCCGCGCTGATCTTTCTGCCTGGCCTTGCATTTACCGATGCCGCTGAAGCGCAGAGCCGCCAGGAACGCAATGGGTCTGGCCGATCTGTTTCCTCGGAAGAACAAAACCCGCGACGGACCCGTTCCGAAAACCGCAATCGCGGCAATCAACAGGCCGAGCGCCGCTCGAACGCATCGCGCCCGTCCGCGCAGCCTGCCCGAAACCGCGGCGGCCAGCAGGCCGCGGCGCCAAGCCGGCAGGACAATAGCCGCGGCGAGGCCCGCCCGCCCGCAAGCCGCTCCGACCGCAGTTCACCACGCGGTGACCGGGTCCAGGATCGCCGGTCGGACCGCAATGCTGTGCGCAGCAATCGTGGCGATGGCGCGCCGGGGCGCGGCGGCCCGGTCATGGACCGGACCGATCCTCGCATCCAGCCAGCGCCGGTCCGGGGCAGCAGCAGACGTGACACAGACACCCGCCGCTCCGACTCCCACCCCGGTAGTAATGGTAGCAGCCCACGCACCCGTTCCGGAACAAATCGTCCCGGCGCGCAAGCGGGCCGCGATGGAGCGTATAACCCCCGCGGACCCAGAGCAGGATCCTCCCGCCCCGACACACGTCCGGGTCGCGACAGAGTCGATAATCCACGCGGACCGAGATCCGGGACCACCCGTTCCGGCTCACGCCCGAGTCGCGATGGCGCCTATAACCCGCGGAGTCCGAGAGCCGGCACCAGCCGTCCCGCCCATAATCCGCGCGGCCCAAGAACCGGTTCCAGCCGTCCCGGCTCCCACGATTACCGTCCGGGCCGGGACCGCGTCGGCTATCGCAATGATCGCCGCCGCCAGGAATACGCCCAGCGCCGCCACTCATTCTACCGCTCCGACCACCGCAGCGATATTCGCTGGGTCCGGCATCTGAATGTTGGCTGGAATAATTCGCGCTATTACGGCCATTACGGTCCATCGACCCGGTGGCGGTATAATTCCCGCTATTATGACCATGGCTATAACACCCGCCAGTTCGCCTATTACGACCGGGCCTGCCACTATCAAAGCAATGGCAATGGCACGGCAGTCGGTGCCATTCTGGGCGCAATCATTGGCGGCGCAGCGGCCGATGGCGACAATGTCGGGGCCGGAATTCTGCTCGGCGCCGGTTTCGGTGCCGTGCTCGGCAGCGCGGTCAGCCAGCTCGATGATTGCGACAAGGTCCAGTATCAATATGCGATGAATTACGCCTTCGAGAACGGGCAACCCTATTACTGGGGCAATCCCTATTCCGGCGTGCGCGGCAGTATCGTGATCCGTGACAGCTATGCCTATGGCAATACGGAATGCCGCTGGGGCGATGCCGAGATCTATATGCCGGACGGTACGTTCAGCTATGACCAGGTCCGGATGTGCCGGGATGCCTATGGCGACTGGGAAGTCGCCCGGCAGCAATAATCCGTCACGACGCTGATCAGACAGGGGCCGGACCGCCAAGGACCGGCCCCTTTTTCTGCTTGCGGCCCCGGGGCCTCAGGCACTAGCCTTGCAGGACTGCACAGACCGTTCATCCCCGGCTCATCGGTCCGCCATTACGGTATGGGTGAAAGTCGGGTCAGAAATGGCCCGCCCACGCCAGGAGACTGACATGAAAATGCTGACAACCGCCCTGCTCGCCGCCACAGCCTTCGCTGTCGTGGCGCCGACCACCTCCGCCCAGGCGCAGGCTTACGGCAATTGTGAATCCGATCGCCAGGGCCGACAGGTCGCCGGCGCGATCATTGGCGGTATCCTTGGCGCGGTGATCGGCAATGAACTGGCCGATGACTCCAATAACCGGCCCGAATACCGCCGCGGTGGCCGCGGCCATCACAATCCTTATCGCGGGCGCAATTACCGCAATGACCGTGGCAATGCCGAAGAAGTCGGCACGATTGCCGGTGCCGGTGTCGGCGCCCTGATCGGGGCGGGAATTGCCGGCAGCGGCGATCCGTGTGGCCCCGCTCGTACGAGCCGCGGCTTTGACGATTATGAAGCCTATCCCGGCAAGCCCGGCTATGCTGATAACAGCTATCAGGACCAGGGCTATCGTGGTTATCCCACGCAGGGCTACCGCGATGACGGCACCGATTATGGCTATGTCGAGGGTTATGATTCGCGCTCCACGACGCAATTGATCGGTGGTGCCCAGACCAGTCAGGATGCTCGTATCTACAATACCGGCTCCCAGGACTGGAATTGCGAATGGACCTCGAGCCGGCGCATGGGCGAGTACGGCCAGACCGTCACCGAGCAAGTCTATATGTGCCAGGGCAATGATGGCATCTGGCGCCCCTACGACACCTACATTCAGTAATCGCTGATCCGTTTCGCGATCACTCCGGATCGATCATCCGGCGGGCGGCGATCAGGTATTCCTGATTGCCGTCCCCGCCCTTCACCGGGCTCTCCATGACATCGCGGACGCAAAAATCCGCAAGCCCGTCCAGCGCCGATCGGACATCCGCGACCGCCCGGTCGCGCTCCCTTGCGCTTTTCACCAGCCCGCCGCGTCCGATCGCTGCCCTGCCGACTTCGAACTGCGGCTTGATCAGCGCGACCAGATCCGCCCGGTTTGCGGCCAGGGACATCGGATTGGGGATGACTTTCAACAATGAAATAAAGCTGGCATCGCAGACGATCAGCGATGGCGGCTCGGGCAAATCCACCCGCGTCAGGGATCGCGCATCCACCCCCTCCATCGAGATCACCCGGGCATCCTCGCGCAAGCTGGGATGCAGCTGGCCATGTCCGACATCGACGGCATAGACCCGCGCCGCACCGCGCTGCAGCAGGACCTGGGTAAAGCCGCCGGTTGATGACCCGACATCGAGACAGGTACGCCCCGCCGGATCGACACCAAAATGGTCGAGCCCGGCGACAAGCTTGAGCGCTGCCCGCGATACATAGGGATGGGCCGGACTGGCCAGCACGACAGCGCCCTCGGCGATTTTCTGGGACGGTTTGGCGACGATTTGCCCGTCAGCGCTGACCATGCCGGCGGCAATCGCTTCCTGCGCCTTGGCGCGAGTCTCGATCAGGCCATGCTGGACGAGATAAAGATCGGCCCGCATCACAACACGACCCGGTAGCGGCATTTTTGCAGGATGCCATGCTCGTACATCACATGATCCACCGGGATATTGATGGTCTCGACCAGCTGCGCGCCCAGTTTCTCACACACGCGCCGCGAGGCCAGGTTTTCCGGATTGCAGGTGATCCAGACCGCGTCATAGCCCAGATCCCGCATCAAATTGAGCGCCAGACGGCAGGCTGCGGTGACATGGCCGCGGCCCCGAAAGGCCGGATAGATCTCATAGCCGATCTGGCCGAAATGGCGCGTCAGATCCTCGCTATCGCCAAGCCGGATCCGGATTTCGCCAATCGTCTGCCCGGCCACTTCGATCAGATAGCTCAGAATGGGCGCATTCACCGGCGGCTGCGGCTCGAGATGGCCCGCCAGCCGGATCACAACCCCTTCGCCGCTCAGCGCCTCCGGCGGCATCGCCATCCGGTTGATCGCCATCATCGTCCCTTCGCCGCCTATTCGGCCAGCATCGGGGCAATCACGGATTTGGCGGCGTCCTGATTGCGGCCCAGCGCTTCCAGCGCCGTTGCAGCAATGTGACGGGCATTGAGACCGGCCGTGTCATACATCTTGAAGGGCGTATCATGATCCTGGAACACATCGGGCAAGGTCATGGTGCGAATTTTCAAACCGCTATCGAGCGCGCCGCGTTCAGCGAGAAGCTGCAGCACGAAAGCACCAAATCCGCCCCGCGCGCCTTCCTCGACCGTCACCAGGACCTCGTGCTCCCGCGCCAGGCGCAGGATGAGATCTTCATCGAGCGGTTTGGCAAAGCGGGCATCGGCCACGGTGGTGGAATAACCCTGGGCACCGAGCGCATCCGCCGCCTTGAGCGCTTCTTCCAGCCGCGTGCCCAGCGACAACAGGGCGATGCTCGTGCCCTCACGGACAATTCGGCCCTTGCCGATCGCAAGCGGTTCGATCACGGCCGGCATCTCCAGGCCAAGACCGTTGCCGCGCGGATAGCGGAAGGCAGACGGACCATCATCAATCCCCGCCGAGGTCGCGACCATGCGCGCGAGCTCAATCTCGTCGGCGGCCGCCATCAGCACCATGCCCGGCAGGGCGCCGAGATAACCGACATCGAAGGAACCGGCATGGGTGGCGCCATCGGCCCCAACCAGCCCGGCGCGGTCGATCGCGAAGCGCACCGGCAGGCCCTGAATAGCGACGTCATGCACCACCTGGTCATAGCCACGTTGCAGGAAGGTCGAGTAAATGGCCGCGAAGGGCTTCATGCCGTCGGCAGCGAGACCGGCCGCGAAAGTGACCGCATGCTGCTCGGCAATGCCGACATCAAAACAGCGATCAGGAAAGCGTTTGGCAAACAGGTCGAGTCCGGTGCCGCCCGGCATGGCTGCGGTTATCGCGACGATGCGGTCGTCAGCTTCAGCCTCGCGGATCAATTGCTGCGCGAACACCTTGGTATAGGCGGGCGGGCCGCTGGCAGCCTTTTGCTGTTCGCCGGTGACAACGTTGAATTTGGCGACGCCGTGATATTTGTCATCGGCCGCCTCGGCCGGGGCATAGCCCTTGCCCTTCTGGGTCACGACATGGATCAGGACCGGTCCGTCATCGCCGTCGCGGATATTGCGCAGCACCGGCACCAGCTGGTCGAGATCATGGCCGTCGATCGGACCGACATAGCGAAAACCCATTTCCTCGAACAGGGTGCCGCCCATCGCCATGCCGCGCATGTATTCCTCGGCCTTGCGCGCCGGACCTTCAACACCGATCGCCTTGGCGACGCCCTTGCCGATCTTGCGCAATGAACGATAGCTCTTGGAGGAGACCAGGCGAGCAAAATAATGGCTCATTGCGCCGACCGGCGGCGCGATCGACATGTCGTTATCGTTGAGAATGACGATCAGGCGCTTGTCGAGCCCACCGGCATTATTCATCGCCTCATAGGCCATGCCGGCCGACATCGAGCCGTCACCAATCACGGCGATGACATTATTGCTCTGCCCCTTCAGATCGCGTGCGACCGCGAAACCGAGGGCTGCGGAGATCGAGGTCGAGGCGTGGGCAGCGCCAAATGGATCGTATTCGCTTTCGGAGCGCTTGGTGAAGCCTGACAGGCCCCCGCCCTGGCGCAATGTCCGGATCCGGTCGCGGCGGCCGGTGAGTATCTTGTGGGGATAGCATTGGTGCCCGACATCCCAGATCAGGATGTCTTCGGGCGTGTTGAAGACATGGTGCAGGGCGGTCGTCAGTTCGACCACACCCAGCCCGGCGCCCAAATGGCCGCCGGTCACCGAGACCGCACTGATCGTCTCGGCACGCAATTCGTCCGCCACCGCGATGAGCCTTTCGCGATCGAGATTTCTCAGATCGGCGGGCGCGGCGATACGGTCGAGATTGGGCGTGCTAGTCGTCATGCGATTACCGGCCTTTCAGGAGTGGCGATTGATAACATAATCAACCGCTTCTCTAAGAGTGTCTGCCCGCGCGCCAAACGGCTCGAGATGATCCTTGGCCTGCGCTGCCAGATGCTGCGAACGATCCTGCGCGCCCTCAACCCCAAGAATGGTGACAAAGGTGGCTTTTCCTTGACCGGCATCCTTGCCGACCGCTTTTCCCGTGTCGGCTGCGCTTCCCGTCGCGTCGAGCAAATCGTCTGTGATCTGATAGGCCAAGCCGAGATCATGGGCAAATCCCTCAAGCGCCCGTCGGATTTGCGGCTCGACATCGCGCAGGATGTAGGCGGTCTCGGCGGCATAGCTGATCAGGGCACCAGTCTTCATCCGGTGCATGCGCGTGACGATCGAAATATCGAGTTCCTGGCGTTCGCCAAGAATGTCGATCATCTGCCCGCCAACCATGCCATAGGGGCCACAGGCGCGCGACAGACGCTCGACCAGGCGAGCGCGCACACTGCCGCGATTATGGGTGTCGGGATGGGCGAGAATTTCGAAGGCGACCGCCTGCAGCGCATCGCCGGCCAGCACCGCCGTCGCCTCGTCATAGGCGCGGTGCACAGTGGGCCGGCCCCGGCGCAGATCATCATCATCCATACAGGGCAGATCGTCATGGATCAGCGAATAGGCGTGAATGCACTCGAGCGCCGAGGCGACGCGCAATAATCCGCGTTCGTCGGCATTCACCAGCCGTCCGCATTCCATCGCCAGGAAGGGGCGCAGGCGTTTACCCGGTCCGAGTGCCGCATAGCGCATCGCCGAATTGAGCTGGCTCTCCGGGCCTTCGGCGCGGGGCAGGAGGGCATCAAGCGCGACCGTCACCCGGTCGGCGGCCTCATTCAGGCGTTGCTCGAAACTATCCATCACCCTCGCCTGCCCTGTTGCTTCTGGCCCATTGCTGCCGGCCTGGCGGTTCCGGCCTGTCCCGCCCGTTTCATGACTACCCCGTTCAACCGGCCGGGCAGACCAGCTCAGTGAAGGCGGGATCCGTCCGGTACAGCCTGATCGGGAGTCATCAGCACGATCTCTCCCTTGCCATCAGAAACGCCGAGAGTCAGCACTTCAGAGCGCATCGGGCCGATTTGACGCGGTGGAAAATTCACCACTGCGAGCACTTGCTTGCCGACCAGGCTTGCAGGCGTGTAGTGCGTTGTGATCTGGGCCGAGGATTTCTTCTCGCCAAGCTCGCCGCCAAAATCGATCCAGAGCCGGATCGCCGGCTTGCGCGCCTCGGGAAAATCGGCGGCGCGCACGATCGTTCCGATCCGGATATCGAGCTTGAGAAAATCCTCGATCGTCGCGTTCGAACCTGTCACCGGATCAGTCCAGCCCCGCGGGCTCGAGCGCCGGCTTGCCGTCCTCGCCGCGAACAATTTTCTCGACCTTCAGCTCGGCATCTTTCAGCTTGCCATCGCAATGCGCGCGCAGCGCGGCACCGCGCTCATAGATCGCGATCGAGCGTTCGAGCTCGACTTCACCGGACTCGAGCTGCTGGACAATCGCTTCCAGCTCGGCCAGCGCCTGCTCAAAGCTCATGGTCTCGATATCGGCATTGGGTGTGTCGGGCATCACGACTCTCCTGCAAGGTCTGCAACATAGGCAGCCGCCTGCCGGGCGGCAATTGCGCAATTAGCGCGGACGGTATTCATAGCGGCGGAAGGACCAGTAATTGTCGCCGCCATCGCGCACACACCGCCAGCCCAGCGCCCGCAGATGCGGCCGCATCATCCGGTTGAACCAGCCATGGGCGCACAGCAGGACAGGCCCTGATTGCGCCGCCTCGACCAGGGTATGTGCAGCGAGGGCAGCGCGTTTTTCCGCATCCTTGCGGCTTTCACGGCCGCGCGAGAAGCCGAGCCACCAGGAGGCGCGGGCAAACACGCCCCAGGTCTTGGCCATGAACCGTCCGGACATGGCCGGCGGTGGCAATTCGGCTTCGATGAAACAGGCATTGATCAACAGTTCGCGGCCCGGCGCGGCGGCACGCGCCGTCTCGATCGCCCGCGGCAGTGTACTGGCGAACACGGTTTGTGCCGCAGCCGCAGCGGCGACCAGATCGGCCGGCGGCACCTGGCCGGCCTGCAGGCCGGCAGGCTGATAGCATCCATCCCACCAGGCCTCATAGCCACGCCAGTCGAGCACGGTTGTGCGATCGGCATCGGGCTTGCCATGCCGGGCAATGGTGATCGGTCCCGGTATTGACGGGGAAGGCAGGATTTCAGATTTGGACATTGACCGGCAGGCGGGGTCCGACACACTCAGCCGGTGCGCCCCGTCGCGACCTGCCTGACCAGATTTCACGCGTCGACCAGAGCCTGCACAAAGGCAGCCGCCGAGCGACCGAGCGCGGGGCAGTCGTATCCGCCCTCCAGCACGGAAACAAGCCGCGAGGACGCAAATTCTGCGGCGAGCCCTGCCAGCGCCGTGGCCGCCCAGGCAAAATCCGCCTCCAGCAGGGCCAGGCCGCCGGCCGGATCGCGCTCATGGGCATCAAATCCAGCGGAGACGAAAATGATTTCCGGCCGGAAGGCGGCCAGCGCCGGGCGGATCCGGGCTCCGAAGACCTCGCGCCAGGCGGCGCCGGCGGTCCCCGCCTTCAGGGGCAGGTTGACGACATTCCCGTTCAACCCCGTCTCCGCGGCCGCGCCGGTTCCGGGATAGAGTGGCGACTGGTGCAGGGAGGCGAAGAAAACGCGCTGATCGATCTCGGCCAGGCATTGCGAGCCATTGCCATGATGCACGTCGATATCGATGATCGCCACACGGGTCAGCGCATGGACCTCGATTGCGTGCAGGGCCGCGATGGCGATGGAGTTGAGCAGGCAAAAGCCCATCGCCCGGTCCGGCTCGGCATGGTGGCCGGGCGGACGGGCCAGACAGAAGGCGGCATCGGCTTCGCCCGCCATGATGCGGTCGACCGCGTCGATCGCGCCGCCGGCAGTCGCCATCGCCGCATCCAGGGATTCGCGGCAGACCTTGGTATCGAGATCGAGCGCGACCCATTCATCCCTCGCCCCAGCCGTAAGGCAGGCGGCGCGAACGCGCTCGATATAATCCGCAGTGTGGAAGCGTTCGATCGCGGTCGTGGTGGCAGGTTTTGCCGCATGCCATACAGGCTGCGTCAATCCCGTCAGCGCCTCTCGGACGGCAGTATAGCGGCCCTCATGCTCCGGGTGACCGGGCGGAACGCGATGCATCCGGCTGGCCGGATTGTCGATGACCAGTGTTCTCATAGTGTCAGTCTGTTCTGATATTCAATTTGCCGCAAACCCTGCTAACCAAAACCACTTGGCCCCGCCCGGCCTCAATGCCCGAGCGATACATCCATGATTTTCACGCCCGGTGGTGCCGGGACATCATCCGGCACAAAGAAATCGGGCAGCAACTCAATGCCGGGCACATAGCTGTACTGTTCGAAATCACGCTCGCCTTCATCATAGAGAAAGCTATCATCGATCAGGAAATTGCCGGTGAAGCTGGCCGCCGGCTTGTTCAGCACCCGGTAGGCCGTCTCGGCGAGAATTTCCGGCTTGCGGCAGGATTTCATCGCTTCATCATTGGCGAGGATATTGGAGATCGCCGCCGTCGCCACAGCGGTGCGTGGCCAGATCGCATTGGCCGCGATGCGCCCCTTGAATTCCTCGCCCCAGCCGAGAATGCACAGGCTCATCTGGTATTTGGCACTGGTATAGGCCACGTGCGGACCGAACCACATCGGTCGCATATCGAGTGGCGGCGACAGGGCGATGATGTGCGGGTTTTCCGCCTTCTCCAGCCAGGGCAGGCATTTTTGCGTCACCATGAATGTGCCGCGGCCATTGACCTGGTGCATCAGGTCATAGCGTTTCATCGGCACGTCGCTGGTGCCGCGCGGGAAAATCGCCGAGGCGTTATTGATCACCGCATCAATACCGCCAAAACGGTCCGCCGCAGCCGCGACAGCGGCCTCGACCTGGGCTTCGTCGCGGATATCGCATCTGACCGCCAGCGCCTTGCCGCCGGCCGCCTCGACGGCTTCAGCCGCTGAATGGATCGTGCCTTCCAGCTTGGCCTGCTCGGTGTCCGACTTGGCGGCGATGACGATATTGGCACCATCGCGGGCACAGCGCTCGGCGATTGCCAGGCCAATGCCGCGGCTGGCGCCGGTGATGAATATCGTCTTGTCCTTGAGGCTCATGGCGCTCTCCCGATCCGGTTTCCGGTGGGCAGGTTAGAGCGGTATTACAGCCAGTGCCAGACCCGTCCGGCCGGGCAATACAGCCCCGGCTCCGGGCGGCAGCGTGCAAAGGTGAAAGGCACCGTCTCGGCACGGCCGATGATATGCGATAATGGCACAAATCCGGGTCCGTCCGCTGCACGGCTATCGGTGGAATTGTCGCGATTATCGCCCATCAGGAAAATGCGGCCGGCGGGAATGATGACCGGCCCGAATTCGTCGAGATGCTGGTGGTCATCGCGCTCATAGATTTCATGGCTGAAGCCCTCCGGCAGGGTTTCGAGATAGTGCGCGACCTCGACGACTTCGGGATAGCCGTGCGCCTGCCGGTAATTGCGCCGGTCGACCAGTTCGCGCTCGACCGCGCCACCATTGATGTAGAGCCGCCCCTCACGCACTTCGATCTCATCGCCGGGCAGGCCGATGACGCGCTTGATCAGCGTCAGGTTCTGGCGCGTATCGCGCAGTACCACGACATCACCGCGCTCGGGCACGGCCCAGCCGACACGGCCGTCCCAGCTGTCGGGCAAACGGTCGCCGAGGCCGAGCGGCAGAGAGTGGCGCGAATAACCATAGGCCCATTTCGACACCAGTATGCGGTCGCCGACCTCAAGCGTCGGCTGCATGCTTTCAGACGGAATATAGAAGAAGGCGAAGGCCACGGAAGTCATCGCGAACCACAGGCCCGCAACGCCGCCGAGAAAATTCACGGCATCGCGCGCCTCGCCCAGACCGCGACGTGCCCAGCGCGGCAGACGCCGGGCCATGGCCTCCAGCCGGCTCATATCACAGACCCTGCCAGACACGCCCGCTCGGGCAGTAGAGACCGTCCTCGCGGCGGCAACGGGCGAAGGTGAATAACACGGTCTCGGCGCGTCCGACCACATTGGCCAGCGGCACCAGACCCGGTCCCGGCGAGGCGCGGCTGTCGCGCGAGGCGTCACGATTATCACCCATCACGAACACGGTTCCAGGCAGGACAGTCACCGGGCCGTAATTGTCGAGCAGATGGGTATCATCCTGCTCATAGATGGGATGGCTGCGCCCCAGCGGCAGGGTCTCGGTGTAATGGGTGACCGTCTGGACGCGCTGGGTCGGGTGTTCGCGGAAGCTGCGAATATCCTCGAGCACGCGCGGCGGTGCCTCGCCATTAATGTAGAGGCGGCCATCGCGCACTTCGATGACATCGCCGCCGATACCGATAACGCGTTTGATCAGATTGCGCGGCGGGGATTGCCGCTCATCGCGGAAGACAACGACATCGCCGCGGCGCGGCTCCGACCAGGCCAGGCGTGCATTCCAGTTGTCCGGCAGCATATAGCCGACGCCGAGCGGCAGGGAATGCCGCGAATAGCCATAGGCCCACTTCGACACCAGCACCCGGTCACCGACTTCCAGGGAGGGCTGCATGCTTTCCGAGGGAATGTGGAAAGCGGCAAAACCAAAGGTCACCAGTCCCAGCCATACGGCCGCAACTCCGACCAGGAAGCGGCCCGTCTCAATGATTTCATCGGCGGCACGGCCCGCCAGGCGTTTGACCAAAGGACTCATTTCAATTTCACCGCAGTTCCGTAAGCGAGGATTTCAGCCGTCCCTTCCATCACCGTCGAGGTGGCGAGGCGGAAAGTGATGATGGCATCGGCACCGAGTTCTTCGCCATGGCGCACCATGCGATCGAGCGCCTGTTCGCGGGTCTCGGAGAGAAGCTTGGTATATTCCGGCACTTCGCCGCCAACCAGATTGCGCAAGCCGGCGACAAAGTCGCGACCGAAAAAGCGGGCCCGGACCACATTGCCACGCGCCACACCGACGACGCTGTCGATCTCGCGGCCAGGTACCGTGTCGGACATTGTTACAATCAAACTCATTTCATTTCCCCATTGTCCCGGCGATCATCATCGCCATCATTACAGGTCTGCAAATATAACACCGCAATGCCCGCGGCCGGGGCCGCGACAATGGCGACCCAGCCGAGGCTGTAAGGATAGGCCAAGCGCCAGCCGACCGACAGTTCGAGCACCAGCAGGAGGAGATAAATCGCCATCCCGCCGGCCAGCAATGCCAGCCCGCCATGCTCGCGCACCCAGAATATCGCAGACTGAAGCATGGCGTCCTGCATCGTGTTACCGGTCCTGCCAGCCGCATACGCCGAATTCAGGGCGCAACCAAGGCCGCGACACCCCGGGGAGAAAAATTGCCGGGCCGCGTGACATGCTGGCCGCACTTTGAGGTCCCGGCGGCCGCGGCGCCATGGGGACCGTTGCGGGCCCATTCCCCCTTGGCCTGCACGCGCTGAACTGAGAGACTGTTATTGAAGGAGAGTGCCCATGTCACAGACGATTCTCGAGCCCGAAACCGACCGCACCGCCGATCGCGACGAACGCCTGATGGCCGGACTGGGCTATGTCCTGATCCTGCTTGGCAATATTATCGGCGTCACGACGTTGATCGCCGTCATCATTGCCTATGCCCGCAAGGACACCGCGCCCGGCTGGCTCAATACCCATTACGTGTTCCAGATCCGCACCTTCTGGGTCGCGATCTTCGGCATTATCGCCAGCACCGGCCTGATCATGACCCTGATCCTTTCCCCCTTCGGCTTTCTCGGCTTCGGCCTGGTCTGGCTCTGGGTGCTGATCCGCTCCATCGTCGGCCTGATCCGCCTGGTCGATGGCCGCGGCAATGGCGATCCGGAAAGCTATTGGGTATGAGGCGCTGAATAAGCCGATTGCGCGAACCCAGACCGGAAATTTCGAATATGTTCTCGGACCACGTGAATTGCTTTGCGTATCCTAGTGATATCGCCTAGATTGGTTGCTTGAAATGACCAATCGCTGAACGATCTGCAGGCTGGGCGTTTTGTTCGAAACTACCAATCCTTCGGACTGGTTTTCGATGCACCAATTGAAAGTTTGATCTCATGACCCTCACCGGATTGCTTATCTGGCTGTTCATCGGTGCCGTTGCCGGCTGGCTCGCCGGCCTTATCGTCAAGGGCTATGGCTTTGGCCTGCTCGGAAATATCGTGGTCGGCATTGTCGGCGCCTTCGTCGGCGGCTGGCTGTTTGGCCTGCTCGGCATCGCTGCCCTGCACGGCATTGTCGGTGCGATCATCGGTGCGACCATCGGCGCCGTCGCCGTCCTTCTCCTGCTCAGCCTGGTGCGGCGCGCCTGACGCGCGATTCCTGCCTGATCACCAACAAATCAGCTCGTTTCAAAACCAGGATTGAAGCGGCGTGAAGCCTGTCGGCATGCCCGAACTTCACGCACAGCGCTTTACCGTCATCGAGCGGATTACATTCGGTTTTGTGTTATGTTCAAAACGGTGACGATCACGCCACCATTGGAGAATCCCATGCGTATTCTAGCCATGATTATTTTCAGCTGCCTCTTCCTGGCCTCCTGCCAGACCATCAAGGGCGCCGGCCAGGACATCCAGGATGCCGGCGAAGTGCTCGACGACGCGATCCACGACGAATAGGCCTTAGCCACTGCCGCCGGGCCTCACGCCCGGTGGGCACACGGCCCTGCGCCCGGTTACTCCGGGCGCAGGGACCGCCTTGCCCCGGAAAACCAGCGCCTCCCGGGCCCCATCAGCCCCCTCAATCCAGCCCGAACCCGACATCGCTGATCATCTCGACGCCCATCGTGATGTCATCCACCCGCGCATGCGCCAGGGTCAGCACGGCTTCGCAATAGAAGCCGGCCAAAGCGATGCGTTGCGCCGCGAAGACCGGGTCGCCGAGCTTGTCCTTCTGGCGGCGGCGGGCGGCGACGGCGCCGATGCAGAGCATCCAGCCGCCGACAACCTCGCCAGCCAGTGTGAGGAAGGGTGTTGCCCCGGCGAGGACATCGGCCGGATCGGCTTCCGACATCCAGGTCGCGGCTTCACGCAGTGAGTCGAGGCCTTCCTCGAGGCGTTCACCGAGCAGCGGCAGATCAGGATGGCTTGAGGTCGAACAGGCTTCAATCGTCAATTCGATATCAGCATAGAGCTCGGTGAAGGCAGCGCCGCCCTGCATGTTGAGCTTGCGGCCAGCCAAATCCATCGCCTGGATCGCATTCGTGCCTTCATAGATCGGGGTGATGCGGGCATCGCGCAAATGCTGGGCCGCGCCGGTCTCCTCGATATAGCCCATGCCGCCATGGATCTGGATCCCCATCGACGCGACCTCGACGCCGATATCGGTCGACCAGGCCTTGGCGATCGGGGTCAGTAATTCCTCGCGGCGCTTGGCGGCGGCGCGTTCATCCGCGTCCTCGGCATATTCCGACAGATCAGCCGCCACGGCGCAGGCCATGCAGATGGCGCGCGAGGCGGCGATCTTGGATTTCATCATCGCCAGCGAGCGCTGGATATCGGGATGCTGGATGATCGGGTGCGGGCCCGGGCCCTTGCCATCGATTGCCTTGCCCTGCTTGCGGTCCTTCGCGAAGGCGAGCGCCTGCTGATAGGCGCGCTCGGCAATGCCGACGCCCTGGACGCCGACATTGAGCCGGGCCGAATTCATCATCGTGAACATGGCTTTCATGCCGGCATTTTCACCGCCGATCAGCCAACCTTTGGCGCCGGCATATTCCATTGTGCAGGTCGGTGAGCCGTGGATGCCCAGCTTGTGCTCCAGCCCGATCGCCTGGACGCTATTGCGGCTGCCATCATCAAGAATTTTCGGCACGATGAAGAGCGACAAACCCTTGGTCCCGGCCGGCGAGTCCGGCGTGCGGGCCAGCACGAGATGCAGGATATTGTCGGCGCAATCATGCTCGCCCCAGGTGATGAAAATCTTCTGGCCGGACACGGCCCAGCTGCCATCGCCATTCGGCTCGGCCTTGGTGCGAAGCGCGCCAACATCGGAGCCGGCCTGGGGCTCGGTCAGATTCATTGTCGCCGACCATTCGCCATTCAGCAGCTTGGGCAGATAGGCTTCGCGCTGCGCGTCCGTGCCATGCACCAGCAGAACCTCGATCGCGCCATAGGTGAGCATCGGCCCCAGGCCGAAAGCCATATTGGCCGATTGCACCATTTCCAGCGTCGCGACACCGAGGGCGCGCGGCAGGCCCATTCCACCAACCTTGGTCGGGAATTGCAGGCCTTGCCAGCCGCCCTCGACGAATTTGGCATAGGCTTGCCTGAAGCCCGTCGGCGTGGTGACGACGCCATTGTCGAGTTTGCAGTGCTCGGCATCGCCGGTTTTGTTGAGCGGGGCGAGCACGTCATTGGCCAGTTTGGCGGCCTCTTCAAGGATGGCGAGGGTGATATCATCGGTGAAGTCCGGGAAAGCGCCGGTGGCCTTCAGGACATCGACAGCGGCGACCTCGATCAGGGTAAAGCGAAGCTCGTCCACGGGTGCGCGATAGGTCATGCGATGTCTCCTGAAATCCGGGCCGCAGGATAGCGTGCGCGGCCAAACATGCGAGCGCGGAAACAGTGTTTTTTCGTCGCAGCTTGAAGATGTGGCTTTCCGGTCGCGCAGCAGGGTTTAGGGTGAGGCCCATGTTCGCCCGTACGCCCCTCGCCGTGATCCTGTTTGCGCTGCTGATCGCGGCGTGCGCGACACCGACCACCGACCCCCGGCGCCTGCCAGCGGGCAGCTGGGCTCTGGATGACGCCCATGCCAGCGTCATCTGGCGCGCACGTCATTTCGGCCTGTCCTGGTATACGGGCCGGTTCGACAGTCTTGCGGCCAGCCTCGATTTCGACCCGGCGAACCCGCAGGCCGCCCGGCTGACCGCGATCATCGACGCCGCCTCCATCTCCACCGGCAATGCCGGTTTCGACCGCGACCTCGCCAGTGACTGGCTGCACGCGGATCAACACCCGCAAATCATCTTCACCAGCGAGCGGATCGAGCTGATCGATCCCACGCATGGCCGCGCCTTCGGTCATATTGCGATGAATGGCCGCACAATTGATGCGGTTATGGAGATTGAGTTTTACGGCGGGAGCTACAACATGCTGGCAGGCCGCGACACGATCGGATTCGGCGCCGACATGGTGATCGACCGCACGGATTTCGCAGTCGGCAGCCTGCCAGCCTCAATCGTTGGCACCGAGATACGCATTCATATTGAAGCCGAATTTCTGCGGCAGGGAGCCCCGTCATGACCGAGACCACACGCTATACTACTGTCGCCATCGTTCTCCATTGGGTGATCGGCATCCTGCTGATCGGCATGGTCTTCTATGGCTGGTATATGGAGGATCTGGGCCACGCCCTGCGCGATGGCACCGGCAATGTCAGCCTCGCCGAGGTCCAGTTCGCCTATAATGCCCACAAGACAGCCGGCATGCTGGTCCTGCTGCTCAGCTTTGGCCGCCTCGCCTGGCGCCTGATGCACAAGACGCCAGGCATGCCCGCCGGCATGAAGCCCTGGGAACAGATGGTCGCCACAGCGACACACTGGGCATTCTATGCCCTGATGATCGGCCTGCCCCTGGTCGGCTGGGTCGCGGCCTCGACCTCCGAGCTGCCCACCATGCTGTTCAATAATCCCGACCTCATCCTGCCGCGCCTGCCGGTCTCGCAGGAGCACGGCTTCCACGAACTTGTCGGCAATATCCACGGCAAGGGTGCCTGGGTCTTGCTGATCCTGGTCGGCCTTCATTTCGCCGCAGCCATCAAGCATCAATTCATCGACAAGGACGGGCTGATGGCCCGCATGCTGCCATTCCTCAAAGGCTGAATATCATGACATTGCGTATCCTCACTGCCTGCCTCGCCCTGTGCCTGTCGCCAAGCCTGGCGGCGGCCCAGGACTGGAGCGTTGATCGCGAAGCCAGCTCGGTCGGTTTCGAAACCACCGCCTTTGGCGGGCCCGTCGCCGGCGAGTTTTCCGACTGGTCGGCGCAGATCACGCTCGACCCGGCCGCGCTGGAAACCGCACAGATCAGCGCCCGGGTGCAAACGGCGACCGGCGCGACCGGCAGCAATGGTGTCGACGAGCCCATGCTGGGCAGTGACGGTTTGGCACCGGAGGCGCATCCTCTGGCCCTGTTCGAATCCGGCGATATCCGCGCCACCGAAGCCGGCTATGACGCCCATGGCGTGCTGACCATTCGCAATGTATCCCGGCCGGTCATCCTGCCCTTCACGCTGGAGATCGCCAATGGCCACGCCATCGCCGATGCCCGCCTGACCATTGCGCGCACCGATTACGGCGTCGGTGCGCCGGGCTGGGGCACCACGGCGGCGAATGTGACGCTGGTGCTGCATATCGAGGCTGATGCGGCGGAATAGGCTTGCCGGGCGGCCCTTGCGGGCGCTAGCACAAATCCATGACCGCACCCGTCCTGCCTGCCGACAGCCCTGACGCCATTGCCCGCGCCGCCGCGATCCTGCGCGAGGGTGGCCTTGTGGGCATGCCGACCGAGACCGTTTACGGCCTCGCGGCCGATGCCAATAATGCCGCAGCGGTCGCCCGGCTCTATGCCGCCAAGGGCCGGCCACGCTTCAATCCGCTGATCGCCCATGTCTCCGGTATTGCGATGGCGAAGACGCTCGTGGCATGGCCGGACCTGGCCGATGAGCTGGCCGCTGCATTCTGGCCGGGGCCGCTGACCCTGGTCCTGCCCAAGCTTGGGGGCGCGCCGATCTGCGACCTCGCCAATGCCGGGCTCGACAGTGTCGCCATTCGCTCGCCGGGCCATGCCGGCGCCCGGGCCCTGCTCTCAGCCGTTGGTGGCCCGCTCGTCGCCCCGAGCGCCAACCCGTCCGGCGGCGTCAGCCCGACCACGGCGCGCCATGTCAGCGAAGGCCTCGGCGACAAGCTCGACCTCATCCTCGATGGCGGCGCCTGTGCGGTGGGTGTGGAATCCACCGTCATCGCCATTCTCGACGGCCGCGCCACCCTGCTGCGCCCGGGCGGACTGGAACGCGCACGCATCGAGGCCATCACCGGCCCGCTTGCCGCAGCCGGTCACGCCGATGCGCCGGCCAGCCCGGGCATGCTGCAAAGCCATTACGCGCCGCGCGCGGCGATGCGCCTCAATGCGCTCAGCGCCGGGCCCGGCGAAGCCCTGCTCGGTTTTGGCGCGATTGCGGGCGATCTCAATCTCTCAGCCACCGGCGATCTGGCCGAGGCCGCGGCGCGCCTGTTCGCTGCCCTGCGTGAAATGGACGCGCCCGGCCCGTCCTGTATTGCCGTCGCGCCTATTCCCGATGAAGGTCTGGGCGAAGCGATTAATGACCGCTTGCAACGCGCCGCCGCGCCGAGAGACGGTTCATGACAAGGACAGGCCCATGACCGAGACCCAGACCCAGACCATGACCGCTCCGCAAGCCCTCCCCGGCGATGTGATCGAACGTCTCAAGGCCGCGCTCGGTCCCAAGGGCTGGAGCCAGGACGCGAATGAAGTTGGGCCTCACATCACCGACTGGCGCGGCCGTTTCCAGGGCCAGACACCGATCCTGCTCAAGCCGGCCAATACCGCCGAGGTTTCCGCGGCCGTCGGGATATGCCACGAGGCCGGCATCGCCATCACGCCGCAGGGCGGCAATACCAGCCTGTGCGGTGCCTCGACCCCGCAGGGTGAGGTCCTGATCACGCTCAAGCGCATGAATGCCGTGCGCGAAGTCGACCCGGACAATGACTCGATGACGGTCGAGGCTGGCTGCATTCTGGAAAGCCTGCAAAACACCGCCGCCAATGCCGACCGGCTTTTCCCGCTGAGCCTCGGCTCGCAAGGCTCGGCGATGATTGGGGGGTTGATCTCGACCAATGCCGGCGGCGTGCATGTGCTGCGCTATGGCATGACGCGCGAGCTGGTGCTCGGCCTGGAAGCCGTCCTGCCCGACGGCACGATCTGGTCGGGCCTGACCGGCCTGCGCAAGGACAATACCGGCTATGATCTCAAACAACTCCTGATCGGGGCCGAGGGCACGCTGGGCATCATCACCGCAGCAACCCTGAAACTCTTCCCGCGCCCGGCAAAAATGGAACTGGCCTTTTGCGGCCTGAACTCGGTCGAGGACGCGGTCTCCTTCCTGTCCCTGGCCAAGAAAGTCTCTGGCGGTGCCGTCACGGCATTTGAAATCATGCCGCGCCTGGCGCTCGATTTCGTCCTCGCCTTCGTGCCCGGCACGCGCGACCCACTGCAAAGCTCACACCCCTGGTATGTGGTGTGTGAAATGAGTTTCGGCCGCGTCGAGGGCGCCCGCGCCACGCTCGAGGCGGCGCTTGGTGAGGCCTTCGAGGCGGAATTGATCAGCGATGCCGCGATTGCCGAGAATGAAAGCCAGGCCCTGGATTTCTGGCGGCTTCGCGAAAGCATTGCGCTGGCTGAACGTGGCCAGGGCACCGCGATCAAGCACGACATTTCAATCCCGGTCTCGAAAATGGCCGCCTTCATCGAGCTCGCCGGCGAGCGGATCAAGACGATCTTCCCCGACGGCATCGTCGTCGCCTTCGGCCATGTCGGTGATGGCAATGTCCACTACAATATTGTCGGCCTCGACGAAGCGACGCAGCAGGCGATGCTGGCCCGGGGCACTGCCATATCGAGCTGCGTCTATGACACGGTCGATGAATTCGGCGGCTCGATCTCGGCGGAACACGGGATCGGCATCCTCAAACGCGAGGAATTGGCGGCGCGCAAACCGGTCGATGTCGCCGTGATGCGGGCGATCAAACAGGCGCTGGATCCGAAGGGGATCATGAACCCGCGGGTTTTGCTGGGGTAGCGCACACCCCGCCCCTTTCGCGGCGCGGCAAGTTTGCCTATCTCTCCCCTCAAGGAGACGACCCATGCTGATTCTGCTTTCGCCCGCCAAGAACATGAATTTCGACGCGCCCGAGCGCGAACTGCCGGTGACGGTGCCGGCCTTGCTCGACGAGACGCGCACCCTGTCGGCAACGACACGCGGGCTGTCGACCTCGAAGATCAAATCGCTGATGAAGATCAGTGCCGATCTGGCCAGGCTCAATCGCGAACGCTTCCAGGCCTTTGATGCCGACCAGCCGGGCACCAAACAAGCCGCACTGGCCTTTGCCGGCGAGGTTTATCGCGGGCTTGAAGCGGGCACGCTGGACGATGACGATCTCGCTTACGCCCAGGATCATTTGCGTATTCTCTCGGGCATGTATGGCGCGTTGCGCCCGCTCGATGGCATCCATCCCTACCGGCTGGAGATGGGCCGCAAGCTGCACACGCGGCGCGGCGAGAGCCTGTATGATTTCTGGGGCGACAAGATCGCGCAGCATCTCAATGAGCTGCAGGCCGGTGACAGCGACCCGGTCGTGCTCAACCTCGCCTCCAATGAGTATTTCAAGGCTGTCGATCAAAAGGCTCTGAAGGCCCGCGTCATCACCGCCAGTTTCAAGGAAGAAAAAGACGGCCAGGCCCGCATGCTGATGGTCTTCGCCAAAAAGGCGCGCGGCATGATGGCGCGCTGGGCGATCGAGAACCGGATCAGCGATCCGGCGGATCTGGTGAAGTTCGATGCCGGTGGTTATACCTATGATGAGGTCGGCTCCAGCGAGAGCGATCTGCTGTTCACGCGGCCCCAGCCGGCGGCAGCAGGTGCCAAGGCGAAGGCGGAGGCCTGAGGGCGAAACTCTTCCCCGCATCCCGGAGATATGTTATGGTCCAAGGGCCGCCGGAGACGGGTACGACCGCCTCCTTTGGCCGCCCTTCAGGCGATGGATAGACGGATCAACAGCGTCCAGCCGCCGATCCGCCTTTTCCTCACCCAGAGGACGAGGCAGCATTTCGGAAACCGAAACATTGCTCCCTCCTTGGATTGCGCCGGCCCCTAAATGGCCGGCGTTTTCATTCTAACACGAACACCCTCCATGCGTGCATTCTCCCAAAGCGCCCGCACCCTGAGCCTTGACCCAACGGCGCCGATCCCGTCTCTTCGCACCTGCACAAACCTGACAGGTGATTCATGTCCGCAATCCGTACCGATCTTTCCGGCCAGGTGGCCCTCATTACCGGCTCGACGAGCGGGATTGGCCAGGCGATGGCCGAGGCGCTCGCCGCCAACGGGGCGAATATCGTGCTCAATGGGCTGGGTGATGCGGCCGAGACCGAAGCCTTGCGCGCCAAGATCGCGAGCGATCACGGCGTCGAGGTACGCTATCACGGCGCCAACATGCTCAAGCCGGACGAGATCGCCGACATGGTGGCCTATGCGGAGCGTGAATTCGGGCGGCTGGATATTCTCCTGTCCAATGCCGGCATCCAGCATGTCTCACCGGTTGAGGATTTCCCGGTGGCGAAATGGGATGCGATCATCGCGATCAATCTGACGTCTGTCTTCCATGCCGCGCGCGCAGCGATCCCGGTCATGAAACGCCAGGGACGCGGACGCATCGTCAATCTCGCCTCGGTCCACGGCCTCGTCGCCTCACCGTTCAAATCGGCCTATGTCGCGGCCAAGCATGGCGTGATCGGCTTCACCAAGACGCTGGCGCTCGAGCTCGCCGAAGACGGCATCACCTGCAATGCGATCTGTCCGGGCTATGTGAAAACGCCGCTGGTGGAGAACCAGATCGCCGACACGGCAAAGGCGCGCGGCATCTCCGAGGAGGAGGTCGTGCGCGATGTCATGCTGGCGGCGCAGCCGACCAAGCAATTCGTCACATTCGAGCAATTGGCCGGTGCGCTGCTATACTTGGTCTCTGATGCCGGTGCCAATGCCAACGGGACCGCGATCACGATTGACGGAGGCTGGACCGCGAGATGACCGATAGCATTCTCAGGATCGACTATAACGAATTGCCGGTCACCGATATGGAGGCGGCGAAGGCCTTCTACTCGGCCGCTTTCGGCTGGACCTTTCTCGACTACGGCCCGACCTATGCCGCCTTCGAGAATGCCGGCATTGATGGCGGGCTGCGACTGGAAGACAAGCCGTTTCCGACCGGCGCCCTGATCCTGCTGCGGGCCGAAGACATTATTTCGGCGGAAGGCCGCGTCGAGGCCGCCGGCGGCTGCATCAGCCTGCGCGAGGACTATCCGGGCGGACGGCGTTTCCTGTTCACAGACCCGAGCGGCAATCAACTCGGCATCTATTCGGAACACGGCAAATATGGCTGAGGCCAGCCCCCCGGATTCAAGACACCCCGTCCCCGGCGCCGGCATTGTCGTCTGGCGCGGCGATGAAGTCCTGCTGATCCGTCGCGGCAAGCCGCCCTATACCGGTGAGTGGTCGATTCCCGGCGGCAAGGTCGAGTTTGGCGAGACCGTGCGCGAGGCTGCGCTGCGCGAACTGTTGGAAGAAACCGGCACCACGGCGCGCATCATCGGGCTGATCGACGTCATCGATGCGATTGGCGCCCGCGAAGCGGGCCATCCGGGCGACTGGCATTATGTCCTCTGTGACTTCGCCGCCGTGTGGACGGGTGGCGAGCCGGTCGCGGCCGACGATGTCACCGCAGCCGCCTTCTTCCCGCTCGACGAGGCCCTGCGCCTGACGCGCTGGGACCAGACGCGCGATGTGATCGGGCGCGCCCGCGCGATGATCGCTGCCTTGCCCACGCCATAAATCTCGCCAATATGGCGATCATGCGCTCCTTGCCTGCCCTTCTCGCTGCTTCGCTTGTCCTCCTGCTCACCGCCGGCGCGGCACAGGCGCAAAAGCCTGGCGAGCGCATCGGACGTGTGCCGGACCGGGCCAGCGCGCGCGAAGCCGCGCGCAATGAGCGCGAAATCCAGCGCGGTATTGACCGTCTCGCCACCCATACAAGCGCCGCGTCCAGCCAGCAGCGCGATGTTGGCGACACCGAGCGCGCCCTGCCCTATCTCGCCTATACGCTGGGCGAATTACACTATCTCGCCTCCTCATGTGAAGGCCTCGACTCCCAGGCCTGGCGCCAGCGCATGATTGAATTACTGGCGATGGAAGCAGCCGAGCCCGGCCGCCGCCGTGACCGCATGATCGAAAGCTTCAATGATGGCTATCGCGTGCAGCAACGCCGCCGCCCGGTTTGCGGCGAGGAGGTCGAGATCGAGCGCCGCGCCCTGGCCCATCGCGGCCATGACCTGTCGGAAATGATGCGCGCCGCCTATTTCGACTGAGCCCGCTTGCCGGCGGATCTGGTCGCTGACGCAAGCGACGCGGCGATTGGCGAATTTTGATCCGGGCGGGACGCGCGCCCGTACAATTCCGGGTGTGCTGCTCTGACAGCCGTTGTATAGGAGACCTGCATTCGCAAGGACCTTGGGGGGAATTGAATGACCGACCGCAGTGCCCAGCTTCATTCCTTGAGCATTGACCGCGACGAGCCAGAACCCCGTTCGGGTATCTCGCTCATCACCATGCTCAGCCTGCTTGTGGGCGCCATCATCGCCACTGCGGCCGTAATGTGGTTTTTCGTAACCCCGCCAGCGCCCGCCCCGGCGGCGGCACCGGTCACCACCGCGGCAACCACCTCAACGACCACGCCATCAGAAGCCACGAGCCCGGCACCGGCACCGCGCACATCGGGACTGGTCGCATCGGGCTATGTCGTGGCGCGGCGCCAGGCCACCATCTCGGCCGAGATTACCGGGCGCATCCGCGACGTGCTGGTCGAGGAAGGCACGCGCGTCGAGGAAGGCCAGGTCCTGGCCCTGCTCGACGATACCCGTGCCCGCATCCAGCTGGACCTGCTGCAATCCCAGCTCAATGCCGCGACCGCCCGCATCCGCTCGCTCGACGCGCAACTGGCCGAGGCACGCCTGGTCGCCACCCGCGCCAGCGAGCTGGCGGCGCGCGATATCGGGCCCGAGGCCAATGTCAGCGCCACCCGGTCGCAGGTTGACAGCCTGGTCGCCCAGCTCGCCGCCGCCCGCGCCGATCGTGAGGCTGCCGCCGTCATGGTCACCAGCCAGCAGGACCTGGTCGAGCGCCATATCGTGCGCGCGCCCTTCGCCGGTATTGTCATCGCCAAAAACGCCCAGATCGGCGAAATCCTGTCGCCATCCTCCGCCGGCGGCGGATTTACCCGCACGGGTGTGGCCACCCTGGTCGACATGGAATCGCTGGAGATCGAGGTCGACGTCAATGAGGGCCAGATCGGCCGCGTCACACCGGGCCAGCGCGTCGAGGCCCGCCTCGATGCCTATCCCGACTGGCGCATCCCGGCCCATGTCGAGGCCATCATCCCGACCGCCGACCGCAGCCGCGCCACCATCAAGGTGCGCGTTGCCTTCGACGAACGCGACAATCGCATCCTGCCGGATATGGCGGCGCGCGTCATCTTTATGGAATAGGCCGGACCGGCCTGCGGGCCGGACGCCATCGTGAAACCAATCGTCCGCAATTGCGGCCATGAGCACAAAATGAGGACCCGCCGATGAGCAAGCTCTACCAGCTGACCGATCTCTCCAAGGGCTATACGCGCGGACGCGAGGCCATCACGATTTTCGAACATCTGACGATGTCGATCGATGAGGGTGAATTCATCGCCATCATGGGCCCGTCCGGCTCCGGCAAGACGACCCTGCTCAACCTGCTCGGCGGCATCGACCGGCCGACCTCCGGTTCGGTGGAATGCCAGGGCGTGCGTGTCGACAAATTGTCGGAAGGCAAGCTGGCCAAATGGCGTGCCGCCAATGTCGGCTTCATCTTCCAGTTCTATAATCTGATGCCAACGCTGAATGCGGCCCAGAATGTCGAATTGCCGCTGCTGCTGACAAACCTGTCCGGCAAGGCGCGCAAGGAACGCGTCGCCACGGCGCTCGATATTGTCGGCCTGTCAGACCGCGCCCGGCATTCGCCGCGTCAGATGTCAGGCGGCCAGCAACAGCGTGTCGCCATCGCCCGCGCCATCGTCGCCGACCCGAAAGTCCTGCTCTGCGATGAGCCGACCGGAGATCTCGACCGCAAATCCGCCGACGAAATTCTCGAGACCCTGCAGCTGCTCAACAAGGATCTCGGCAAGACCATCATCATGGTCACCCACGACCCGTCTGCCGCGAAATATGCCCGCCGCGAACTGCATCTCGACAAGGGCCGCTTCGTCGAAGCCTCGGAGCTGGCCCAATGAATGATTTCACCCTGATAAGGAAGAATCTCTTCCGCAAGAAGATGCGGGCCATCCTGCTGATCTTCTCGATCATGATCGCCTTCCTGATCTTCGGCGCGCTCGGGGCCTTCTATTCGGTCTGGACCTCGGGTTCGTCGACGGCAGCCGAAAACCGGCTGGTAACGGTCAATCGCATCAATTTCACCGTCTCTATGCCCTATGCCTACTGGGCGAGGGCGAGCGCAGTCGAGGGCGTGACGAATATCTCCCATGCCAGCTGGTTCGGCGGCTATTATCAGGAACCGGCGAATTTCGTGCAGACCTTCGCGGTCGATCCGGAAAGCTGGCTGGCCGTCTATTCCGAGCTGACCATGCCGGACGACCAGCGCGCCGCCTTCTTCGATACCCGCGACTGCCTTCTTGTCGGCGCCGACCTTGCCGCCCAGTACGAATGGAGCGTTGGCGAGCGCATCCCGCTGCTCTCGAACATCTGGCAGAAGCAGGACGGCACATCGAGCTGGGACTTTGAGATCTGCGCGGTTTTCGACGCCGAGGACGATACCGTCCCGACCAATTATGCGATGTTCCACTACGAATATTACAATGAAGCGCTGGCCTTCAACCGGGACAATCTCGGCTGGATGGTCCTGACCACGACCGATGCCGAGCAGAATGACCGCATCATGCGCGAGATAGACGCGCTGTTCGCCAATTCACCGGCCGAGACCGAGACCAGTACCGAAGCCGCCTTCAATGAGGCCTTCGCAGCCCAGTTCGGCAATATCGCGCTGATCCTGTTATTCGTGGTCGGCGCGGCCTTCATGACCATTCTGATGATTGTCGGCACCACCATGGTGATGGCAATCAATGAACGCACCAAGGAGATCGCCGTGATGAAGACCCTCGGCTTCCCGGCGCCGCGCATTTTCCGCATGGTCCTGATCGAATCCATCCTGCTCAGCCTGGTCGGCGGCCTGCTCGGGCTGGGCCTGGCCAGCCTGGCGGTCGGGGGCGCGGCTGCAGCCATGGCGGCCTTCCTGCCCGGCCTCAGCATGCCCCCGCTCGTGCTCGCGATCGGCCTTGCCCTGGCGATCGGGCTCGGTTTCATCACCGGCATTATTCCCGCCATCAACGCCCAGCGCGTGACCATCGTCACCGCCCTTGGCAAGCTCTAGGAGACGGATGAGATGTTCGACCAGATCGCAGCCGTAACCCTGATCAACCTGCGCTCCATCCCGCAGCGCGCCCTGCTGTCGGGGGCCACCGTCTTTTCCATCGCCCTGGTGGTGATGGTCCTGCTCGGTTTCCTCGCCATGTCGAGTGGTTTCAGCAAGACCATGCAGGGCACGGGCTCGGCCGATGTCGCCGTGATGTTGCGGACGGGTTCGCAGACCGAGCTCAATTCGGGCCTCTCCGTCGACCAGATGCGCCTGATCGAGGAGGCGCCAGGCATTGCCCGGGACGCGAACGGCATACCCGTCGTCTCCGGCGAGCTGTTCGTCATCGTCGACGGCATCAAGCGGGCCTCCCAGACCGAGGCCAATCTGCCGCTGCGCGGCGTCGGACCGGCCGCCCAGTCCCTGCGCCAAGGCTTCACCATCGTCGAGGGCCGCGCCTATGAAGCAGGCACCAACGAGCTGATCGTGGGTGAAGGAATCATCCGCGAATTTGCCGGCTTTGACCTCGGTCAGACCATCCGTCTCGGCTCGAATGAATGGGTCGTCGTCGGGATTTTCTCGACCGGCGGAACCGTATTCGACAGTGAAATCTGGACCGATCTGACCGTGATCCAGAATCTCTATCAGCGCGGCACGTCCGTACAGTCGATCCGTGCCCGCCTGACCAGCCCCGAAGCGATCGAGGACGTGCGCGCCTATGCAGAAAACGATCCGCGTCTGAATCTCGATCTCCAGAGCGAAGTCGATTATTTCGCCAGCCAGGCCGGCGGCACCGCTTCGCTGATCACCTATCTGGGCGTCCCGCTTTCGATCGCCATGGCGATCGGCGCCCTCGCCGGTGCCTGGAACACGATGTATTCCTCGGTCGACACCCGCATGCGCGAGATCGCAACCCTGCGGGCCATCGGGTTTTCCGGTTTCGCAGCAGCGTTTGGAACCATGGTCGAATCCCTGGCCCTGGCGGGTCTGGGCGGACTGATTGGCGCGGCGGGCGTCTACCTCTTGTTCAACGGGGTCAGCGCCTCGACGCTGGGCTCCAGCTTTACCCAGGTTGTCTTCTCCTTCGCGGTGACCCCGATGTCGGTCGGTCTCGGCCTCGGGCTTGCCCTGATCGTCGGCTTCCTCGGCGGCATCATCCCGGCAATCCGCGCAGCGACCGTACCGCTGCTCGCCGTCCACCGGAGCTAGGGTTCGCGAAATGGTGAAGGTCGATTTGAGCGAGGCGGAAGCCATCGTCCTGTTCGAAATGCTCAACCGGCTGGTCGATGGCGACAGGCTGGCCGATGACGCCGAAACGCAGGCCGCAACATCCCTGATCGACCGGCTGGAGGGCGGCCTGCCCATCGTGGCCGGAGTCGATTATGCCCTGCGCCTGGCCCGGGCCCGCGAGGAATTGACCGAGGATGTCGAGGACTGATCGGGCACCCGACCGGATCAGTCCTGATACCCGTCAGTCCCGGCCCCCGTCAGCCGTAATAATCATCCTCGGCGTCGCGCAGCTTTTGCTGCTCCTTGTGCGGCGGCAGGATTTCCATCTTCACATGCCGGCGGCGATTGGTGGAGATGACGAAGAAGCGCTTGTCGGGATAATCCAGCTTGCACTCGAGCATGGCTGAGGTGATGAGATCGACATTCTTGAGATCATCATCCGACATGCCGAAAGAGTGCGGCAGATCGCGGCCATGCTTGTCCAGACCGGCCTCAACGCAATGTCGGATCGCGGTGCGCTTTAGCCCCGCCGTGGTCATATGCGCGCCGAGTTCGTCACGGATTTCCGGGTTTGAGACCGGGTAAATCCCCAGATAATCCGGTTCTTCGGGAATATGACCGGCATCGACCAGCAAGCGCAGGCCCTGGCGGATGATCTCGCGCGAATGCTGGCGCGCGGTGATGACGGCGATCGGGCGGCGCTTCAGCACGGCGTATTTGAAGATATCCCAGGACGGGCCCTTCCAGTGGGCGCTGTCGAGGGCACGGCGGACATCGCGCAGCAAGTATTCCTCGCCATTGCGGTCCTGGCCGTCGGAGAATTCACGATAGGCGCGCGCCGGCGGATCGGCCCAGTCTTCCCACAGGCCGGGCACGCCGAGATAGGCCTTGATGTCCTCATACTCGTGCTGGCGCATGGCGCGCTCTTCGCCGGTCATGGTGTTGAGGAGATGGATCCGCGTCGGTAGATGCAGGATATTCTCGTCGATATCGAAAAAATAGAAGCTCTGACGTTCCACGAGGGCATCCTTGTTGGCATCCGCCTGTCCGGCGGGCTGGGCTGCCCCCGCTTAGCGAGGCGCGGCGTGCGACTCAATAGGCGGCGTAGGATTTTTCTTCGACAATATCCGAGCCCAGCAGGAGATTGATTTCCTTCTTCAGGGCAGCGCGCTGGTCATTGGTGACATAGACGGCGCGGGCGAGACGGATGAATTCCGTGCCGAAATCGCCATCGCGCTCACAATCGCGGATATCATCCTCGATCTTCCAGAGCGCCTCATTGACGGCCTGCAATGCCCCGTCGAGCCGGCTCAGCGCCGCGCTGGCGGGCACATCCTTGACCAGGGTCTCATTGAGAATGGCGAGCTCGGCGCGGACATTTTTCAGCTTGGCCTCATCCTCGATGCGCTCCGATTTGATGCGCAGGATGGTGAGTTTGTCGATCAGCTCACCCGGAGCGATCGCAGTCAGGATAGTCATGGGCATGAGGATACCTTGTGTCGGATGCTGGCAGGTCTCACCTGGCCAGATGATCAGTTGCGCGGAAGGGCTTCCATGAAGCGCACGGGTTCGCCGCTGCCCGATACCATGAGCTCGCCATCGCGCATCACCGAGCGGCCGCGCACTATCGTACCGACCGGCCAGCCGGTGACGGACATGCCGTCAAACGGGGTCCAGCCCGATTTCGATTGCGACCAGGCATCGGTGATTGTCTCGGTCCGCTTCATGTCGACCAGCGTGAAATCGGCATCCCAGCCCAGCGCCATACGGCCCTTGCCGGCAATCCCGAAAACGCGCTGGGCGCCGGCCGAGGTCAGGTCGACAAAGCGCTCAATGCTCATCCGGCCGGCATTGACATGGTCGAGCATGATCGGGACCAGGGTCTGCACGCCGGGCATGCCGGAGGGGCTTTGTGGGTAGGGTTTGGCTTTTTCTTCCAGCGTGTGTGGCGCATGGTCGGAGCCGATGACATCGACAATCCCGCCCTGCAGGCCGCGCCACAGCCCGGCGCGATGATGGGCATCGCGTAGCGGCGGATTCATCTGAGCCCGCGCGCCAATACGCTCATAAATCCCCGGACCTTCCAGGGTCAGATGCTGCGGCGTCGCCTCGACCGTGACGTAATCGCGATGATCGATCAGGAAATCCATCTCCTCGGCCGTCGAGACATGCAGGATATGGATGCGCTTGCCGGTCTTGCGCGCCAGGCGAACCAGGCGTTTCGTGCTCATCAATGCGGCTTCCGCGTCGCGCACGAAGGGATGGCTGGTCCAGTCTCCGGCAACAGCCAGATGGCGGCGTTCGACGAGGCGGTATTCATCTTCGGAATGGAAGGCGGCGCGGCGATTGATCGCCCGCAGCACGCGTTCAACACCCTCATCATCGGCGACCAGCAGCGAGCCGGTCGAGGCGCCCATGAATACCTTGACGCCGCAACAACCCGGCATGCGCTCCATCACCGGCAGGATATCGGCATTCTCATTGGTCGCGCCGGCATAAAAGGCGTGATCGCAATGCATGCGATCCTTCGCGCGGGCGAGCTTGTCTTTCAGCATGTCCGGCGTTGTCGTGGTCGGTTCGGTATTGGGCATTTCGAACACGGCCGTCACGCCGCCCATCACCGCGCACAGCGAGCCCGATTGCAGATCTTCCTTCCACTCCAGGCCCGGCTCGCGGAAATGGACCTGGGTATCGATCACGCCGGGCAAGACGAGCAAGCCGGTGCAGTCGACCACTTCGCCGGCGGAGGCGCGCGACAAATCGCCGATCGCTGCGGTCTTGCCGTCAATCACGCCGATATCCGCATGGCCACGCCCGTCATGATTGACGATTTCGCCGCCCTTGAAGATCACATCATAGGTCTGGGTCATGGTCATGCGGTCCTTTCAAAGAGTGCCTTCGCGGCATCATACACCGTGTCGACCGTCAGGTCCGCAAGCAAGCTTTCCGGATGCTCGCGCCGGTCATCATGGGCGCCGTCAATTTCAGCGAATGTCGCCGGGCCGCGCACAGCGTCAGTATGCTCGCCCCACGGCGCGTAGCAACGGTCATCGGACGGACCGAACAGGCCCAGCGTCGGTGTTCCCACCGCTGCGGCCATATGCATCAACCCGCTATCATTGCCGACATAGAGGCGGCATCGCTCAAGACAGGCCGCCGTCTCGGGCAAGCCGAGGCCGACAAGGTCGACAAAGCTGGTCTGCGGCAGGGCGTCGAAAATCGGCTGCGCATAAACCGCGTCACCAGGGCCGCCCAGCATGACGACATGCGCGCCGGGCATCACTCCGCCGGATGCAGTGAAACGCCGGATGAAATCGGCAAAATTCTCCGCTGGCCAGACCTTGAAAATCCAGGACGCCGACGGACAAATCGCCAGCCAGGGGCCATCGCCGGGCAAGCGGTCTGCGGCTTCTGTACGCACCGCCCCGGACAGGTGAAGACGCGGATCAGGCGGCGCATCGAGCCCCAGCACGCTGGCCGCTTCGGCGACCTTGGGAATGGGGGTTTTGCTCTTTTCGAGAATGCGGCGCTGGCGCGCGGGCAAGAAATGGCTCGTCACCGAACAGCGCAGATCGACCACCAGATCCCACTTCAGGCCGACCGTTTGCCGCCACAAATCCAACCAGTGCAGCCCGGCCTTCTTCTTGCGCATCACGATGATGCGCTCCAGGCGCGGCGTCTCGGAGAAGAGCGAGGCTGCCAACGGGCCACAGGCAATCGTGAAACGCGCCTGCGGGCGCGTGCGGACGAGATGGTCGAGAACACCGGAATTGATGATCGCGTCGCCGATCCGGGTCGACGTAATGAAAAGGACGCGCTGCATGGTCTCGCCAATAGCGCGGCGCGAAGGGCTTGGCCAGCGATGGGCGCAATGCCTTGCGCGCTGCCGTAACGCGCTCGCCTGCGGCATGGGTCAGCTCAAAACGCCGGGCCCGTCCATCAGGTCCGCTGCAAAAGCGCGGTGGCAGCCTCATTGGCCGCATCGACCTCGAGGTCGAGCAGCAGACTGTCGGGATGCTGGCGGCGATCGGCAAAGGCGGCATCGATTTCGGCAAATCCGGCCGCGCCACGCACGATTGCGCAATGCGGGCCATAAGGCCCGTAGCGGCGCTCGTCAGACGGACCGAACAGGCCCAGCGTCGGGGTCTTCATCGCCGCCGCCATATGCATCAAGCCGCTATCATTGCCGATGAAGAGGCGTGCGCGCTGCAGACACGCCGCGACTTCCATCAGGCCTAGCTGACCGGTGAAATCGAGCAAGCCGGCATCGGGCAGAATGGCATGGATGGGCGCCGCCGCCACCTCATCCCCCGGCCCGCCAAAAATCGCCACCCGCGCGCCGGCCATCGCCCCGCCCGGCGCGATGAGCCGCTTGACCAGCTCGGCAAAGCGCGTCCCCGGCCAGACCTTGTAGGGCATCGAGGCCGAGGGACAGATCGCCAGCACCGGCGCGCCTTCGGGCAGCAATTCGGCGGCTTTTTCACGCGCGGCATCGGAGAGATAGATTTTCGGGTCCGGGACCGTGTCAATCCCGAGCACGCGCGCCGCCTCGGCGACCTTGTGAATCGGGGCGCTGGTCTGCTGCAGGATACGCCGCTCCTTCGCCAGCAGCGCCCAGGCTGTCGCAGAACAACGCAGGTCTACCACCAGATCCCATTTCTGACCGACCGTCGCCCGCCAGAGATCGAACCAGTGAGCGCCGGCCTTCTTCTTGCTCATCACAATCACGCGCTCGAGCCGCGGCACGGCGGCAAACAGCGGTGCCGCCAGCGGCCCGCAAGCAATCGTGAAGCGCGCCCCGGGCCGGGTCTCGACCAGATAGCGCAATACACCGGAATTGATGATGGCATCGCCGATCCGGGTCGATGTGATCAGAAGGATATTCTGCATACATGCGCAAATACAGCGCCTCATCCCGCTTGGCCAGCAATCAAGGCAATGCGATACCTACGCCATGAACACTCCCGCTCCCGCGATTCACACCGCCCCCGCCCGCACCATTCTTTCCGTCTCGGGGCCGGAGGCACGCGCGCTGCTCCAGCGCGTCATCACCGCCGATATCGAGACACTCGAGGCCGGCCAATGCCGGCCCGGCGGGCTGCTGACGCCCCAGGGCAAGCTTGCGGCAGACTTCCTGATGTTTGCCGATGGGGAAACAGTATGGCTGGACGTAGCCGGCGCGGCCGCCGATGCGCTCGCCAAACGCCTGTCGATGTTCAAGCTGCGCGCGAAGGCCGAAATCGTTATCAATACCGATCTGGCGGCCTTGTGGAGCGAGCACCCGTTTGAAGGCTCCGCCCCCGATCCACGCCTGGGCGAGGGCGTCCATCGCGGGATTGGCAATCGGGGTGACGATGCCGTTTCGCTCGACACGATTGAAATCCTGCACGGAATCCCGGTCTTCGGCCGCGATTATGGCGAATCCGAAGTCTTCCCGACCGACGTCAATCTCGACGTCTATGGCGGCATAGGCTGGAAAAAGGGCTGTTTCATCGGCCAGGAAGTCGTCTCGCGCATGAAACGCCGCGGCACCATTCGCAAGCGCTCACTTTCATTGAGCTTTTCCGGTGAAGCCCCGGCGGCCGGCACACCGGTGACCGCAGGCAGCAGCACAATTGGCGAAATCACCTCATCCCACGGCCACCATGCCATCGGCCTGATCCGCCTCGACCGGCTGGAAGCGGCCAGCGAAACACCCCAGGCCAACGGCCACGACTGCCGCATCGCCGTGCCGGACAATCTGCGTCCTGATGCTCCGGCGGAAAAAGTCTAATGTGTTCCGAGCGCTGCGCCTGGGTGAACAGCCCGGACCCGATCTATGCCGCCTATCACGACACCGAATGGGGCGTGCCGGAATATGATAGCCGGGCGCTATGGGAAAAACTCATGCTGGACGGGTTTCAGGCCGGCCTCGCCTGGATCACCATCTTGCGCAAGCGCGAGACGATGCGCGAAGCCTTCCACGGCTTCGATCCGGAGATCATTGCCCGCTATGATGATTCCGATCGCGAGCGCCTGCTCGCCAATCCCGGCATTATCCGGTCGAAGCTGAAAATCGAAGCCGCGATCACCAATGCGCAAGCCTGGCTCGACATGCGCGAGGCCGGGACGGATTTCTCCGAGTATCTCTGGGGTTATGTCGAGGGCAGTCCGATCCAGAACCGCTATACCCGCGAGACCGGCCTGCCAACCCACACCGAGCTCAGCACCGCCCTGTCAAAGGACCTCAAGAAGCGCGGCTTCAAATTCGTCGGCCCGGTGATCGTCTATGCCTTCATGGAAGCGGTGGGCATGGTCAATGACCATGAAATCGATTGCCCGAGGCATGCGGCGGTGCGGGCTATGGGTCTGGGGTGAGGCCCATTCGGGTCGCGTGCCAGGAGGCTTCGGCGCGCGATGAGATGCCCAGCTTGCGGTAGATCGTCTTGATATGGCTGGCGACGGTGCTGTCGGCCATGCCCAGATCGGCAGCAACTTCACTATTGCGCAGCCCGCGACCGATAAGGGCGAGCACTTCGCGTTCACGGGTAGTCAGTTCGCCATCGGGGCTGGCAGCGGGGCCGGTGCGGCGGAAATGCTCCATGATGCGCCGCGCGACCGAGGGCGAGATCGCCGGCATGCCCTCGGCGAGCTGAAGCAGGTGTCGCTTGAGGAGTTCGACCGGGCTTTCCTTGAGCAGATAGCCTTCCGCCCCGGCCGACAGGGCGGCAACGATGGAGGCATCATCCCCCATCACTGTCGTCACGATCGGGATGGCGCCAGGGCAAGTCAGCTGCAGGCGGCGCAGCACGTCCAGGCCGGAACCATCGGGCAGTCCCAGATCAATCAGGGCAAGGTCGAATCCGGCGTCGTCAGCAGCGGCCAGCCCGGCCCTCACGGTCGCGGCTTCGCGGATCTTGCAGGCGGGGAAGGCCGAGCGCACGATCTCGCACAACCATTTGCGCGTCTCGTTGACATCCTCGACGATCAATATCCGGTTCATGTCACCAGCCCCTGGCTTTCGCCGGCTTGAAAGGCCGCCACGAGCCGGCTGCCCGGCTCGAGCGGCAAGAAGGACAACTCCCCGCCGAGGCCGGCAATGCGGCCACGCATATTGGCCAGGCCATTGCCAGCAACCACCGTCTCGGGATCGAAGCCGTGCCCGTCATCCTCGATTGTCAGGGTCAGGCGGCCCGCCAGGCGTTTGATCCCGATACGGATCTGGCGCGCGCCGGAATGGCGGATCGCATTGCTCACCGCTTCGCGGACCACCGAGCGCAGGGCATGCGCAGCGGCGGCCGGTAGAGGTAATGCCTCGTCGAAGCTGTTCGACCAGTCCAGCGCGATCTCGACCGAGTCGAGGCGTTCCGCCGTCTCGACCCGCAGATCGGCCAGCGTCTCGTCCAGGGTCGGTGCGCCATGGGAGGCGTTGTTGATGATGTCGCGCAGGTCGCTCAGGGTTTCACGGATCATGGAATTCTTGCGCTCGTCATCGCGGCTATGCAGGGCGCCAAGCAATTGCGCGCCGATATTGTCATGCATGTCACGGGCGATACGGCCACGCTCCTCGGCGACACCGCGATCATAGGCATCACGGCTGGCATCGGCATGGGCCATCAGCTGCAGGAGATGCTGCGCCGTCTTCACATGCGCCGCGCCAAACAGGGATCGTCCGGCCCAGGGATAGCGCAGGCGGATCGCAGGAATGCCGGACACCGGCGGCAGCACGAGTTCGAGCCCGTCCTCGCGGATTTCGGGCTCGTCGCCGGCGTCACTGGCGGCGCGGATCTCGAGCGGATCAAACAGGCGCGTCAGCAATTGCTGCCACTGGCCAGGCCGATCCTGCTGCACCGGCTGAAATGCCAGCGCGACAACCTCGCGGAAAACTTCCTGCTCGCTGAGGCCGGGACGGGAGGTGAAACGCCGCGCCAGCGCATCCCGGAGCGGCAGATAAAGAAAGCCGACGGCCAGCAATGACAGACCGAGCGCCATGCCCGGACCGATGGCCAACAGGCCGACCAGCGCCGCGTCGAGCGCGACCAGGGCGAGCGAACCGACGACATAGAACAGGATGCGGAAGGCCCATTCGCCGAGCTCGAACAGCCGGTATTGCCGCAGCCCCGCCGCCACGCCGATATAGATGAGCAGGAAAAACATGAAGGCATAGCCAGCCTTGATCACTGCCTGATATCCCAGCACCAGCGGCAAGGCGTTGAGGGCAATGAAACCGCCGGCGCCGAACAGGACGGAGAGTCCGAACCAGACCGCGATCGCCCGGTCCCGCGGCGCCCGCCTCGTCGCGATCAATTGTCCGAGAATCGCCAGCGCGATCGCCGCCATCTCGATCACGGTCAGGAAATGGATCGAGGCCCAGGCCGGCAGATGCCCACCGCGCGACAGGACAGCGAAAGCGCTGACGAAGACAGCGCAAACGGCCGTGATCCAGGGCCAGTGCGGCAGGCGTACCGGATAAACCAGAAACAGCCAGATCATCGCGAGGCCAAAGCCACTGGCACCGATGGTGTTGAGCCAGATCATCGCAATCGCCAGGCTGCGCGGGTCAACGGCTCCGCCGGCGAAGCTCGCGGCGGAAAAGGTGAAGGCGAGCGTCGCCAGCCCGCTGACCGCGAACAGGCGTGTGGCCATCTCGCGCGGCCGCAGGGCCCAGACCCAGCCCGAAATCGTCAGGGCGCCCAGACCGACGCCGATCTCACACCAGAAGATCAGCGGCAGACCGGGGTCCATGTTTGCCCGTTGCGCGACCGCAATTGTCAGCGCCGTGGCGCCGAGACCGAACAGGAGGATGGCCGCCAGCCGGGTGCCCGGCGTGGTCAGTGCAAAGCCTGCACCGCCCGGCCGTCCGCGATCTCCCGCGCTGGCATCTGACTTCATCACTCGCGACACCTCCCCATCACCGGCACACCCCATCACCGGCACATCCCGCACCGGCCTGCCCCAGCGTGGTTTTACGCCGGCGGCCAGCCTGATTGATCTCCCCGAAACAGGGGATGGCGGGGCCGGAGCGCCGCAGATTTACTCAATACAAATATCAGGATCACCGTCCCAGCCAAGCAGGATCTCGCCCTGAGATCGAAAGGCCGGGCCTAGCGAAAGACGCCAAGATGAGACTTGCCCTTCCCGCCCTCCTGCTCAGCGCCACGCTCGCCCTCAGCGGCTGCACCAGCGTCGTCGACAATTTCGTCACCGGCGGACCGCTGGTGCGTCCGGGCGATACGACGGGCATCATCCAGGTGGTGAACCGCTCGGGCTATACCCTGACCTCGGTGCTGCTCTCGCGCTGCAGTGCACCCTCCTACGGTCTCAACCGCCTGCCGTCAGGCGTCAGCATCAGACCGGGACAGAGCTATACGTTCCGCGTTTCCGCCGAATGCTGGTCTGTCCTGGCCGGACTGGCCGGACATGATGCCCGCCAGAACCTGCACGTCCGGTCCGGCGGCGGCGTTGTTTACACGGTGACTGGCTGATCGCCGCCCCACGTCTTCTCACGAATGGATCCAGAAAGGATATCTCATGAAAACCGTCTTCACTGCTGTCATCATGGCGGCCACACTCGCCTCGGCCGGACAGGCCCAGACTTTCGGCAGCGTCAATCTGCGCGCCGGCTTTACCCCCGATCCTTTCAGGGTCGCGATCACTTCTGGCGGTTCGGTCAATGCAAGCTCGGTCTCGTCGAGTTGCCGTGGCTGGATCGCCAATTCGGTGGACTACCAGGTCAATTACGTCGCCGGATCTTTCAATCTGAGCTTCTCGTCGACCTCATCCTCCGACACGACCCTGGTCATCCGGGCCCCCAATGGCAATCTGTATTGCGATGATGACAGTGGCAATGGGCTCAACCCGATCGTCACTATCGGCAATCCGATGTCCGGCAGCTACAGCGTCTGGGTCGGCTCCTATCAGAGCGGCGAATATGCCCGTTCGACCCTGTCGATCTCGGAGCTCGGCCGGCAATAGCAGACGCGGGCCCGGGGGGCGTGATCTGGCGGGACTGCGTCCCAGGCAGTCAATCCGCCAGATCACAGACTCCTAGGCCTGGCGCCGGAAGCGGCGCGCGAACAAGACACCCAGCCCGCCATTGATCAGGATGAAGGGCACGGTCAGCCACCGCGAGACCATATCGCCCCAGATCGAGTCCGCGAGAAAGATGACCGCGACCCAGAACAGGGCATGCATCAGCATCAGCACGGCCATGCGGGATGGTGATGCCATCAGGCCGGCCGCCGCTGCGTGCGCCGGTGCGCTGCCGGTCAGGATCACGCGCGCCCAGTTGGCCGCCGACAAAGCGAACCCCGCCAGGACGATCACGCCCGCCAGCGCCATCATCTCCGCCGCTGGCCACCAGATCGACACGGCCAGCGCGGCCAGACCGGCGCTCACAAGGATTGTCGCGGCGAAGCGTTCGGCCGCCAAGACCGGACCCGGATTGGCCTGGCGCACCGCTCTTGGCAGGATCAGTTTGGGCAATTGATTGCCAAGCACCAGCAGAAGCAGCGCCAGAGCGGCACCGACGCCGCGCTTTGCATATTCGCGATCGATCAGGTCAAATTCGGCAGCGGCGGCGATCGCCAGCACAGCCAAGACCAGAATGGCGATCAGTACCGGGCTGATGCGCAGTCTGGGTGTCTCGGATTTAAACGTCATGCCTCGGTTTCCTTGTCATCGTCTGGCGCGATCCCGGGTAAGGGTTTCGCGCTTATTTCCCAGCCGAACAGGCGGGCAAAACCCAGCAATGCGTCTTCCAGCACCGATAATCGCAGGTGATAGACAACGGATGTCCCATGCCGTTCGGATGCCACCAGGCCTGCCTCGCGCAAGATCGCGAAATGCGCCGACATGGTCGATTTCGAAACCTCAAACTGGTCCGCAAGCTCACCCGCACTCATCGGGCCCTGCTTGAGCAATTCGAGCACACGGCGCCGGGTTGGATCGGAGAGGGCTTTGAAGGCGCTATTCATATTTTGATAATTAGCTGATTATCAAAATAGATGCAAATGCGAAGATTTCCACCGTCTGGACGGGCAAATTCAAGACAATATGCCAAAGGCTTAGGCCGAATTTCTCGAGACATGACCCACACAGCTTGCTCGTACCGCCAAGACAGGTCACCCTTCCAATAGCTATCGGGGGGGTCACCATGCGCTGGATTGTTATCGGGATCGGCTGTCTCGCCGCCCTTGTGTCTCTGGCTGCCTGGGGTCCGGGGTCGCTGAATGCCATGCAGCTCGTCAACAGGCCGGCCGATCCGGCGCTGGAATCCCTCTTCGCACCCGTCCGCGAACCGCTACGCACCGAGCGCGCCGATCTGCATGGCGCTGAAGACCTCGAGCCCGGCCCCGATGGCCGCCTCTATACCAGTCTCGCTGATGGACGGATCATGGTGCGCGCGGCGGACGGAGACTGGGTGGAATTTGCCGATACGGGCGGCAGGCCGCTGGGCCTCTCCTTCGCGCCGGACGGTTCGCTTTTCGTCGCCGACGCCCTGCGCGGCCTGCTGCACCGAACGGATGCGGGCTGGGATGTCTGGCTGGGCGCGGCGCCGGACGGACCACTTGTCTTCGCCGATGACCTGACCGTGCTCGCAGACGGGCGTATCGTGATGACCGACGCCTCCCTGCGTCATCCCTATGGCCGCCACATGGATTCCTTCCTGGAGTCGGAACAAACCGGGCGCATCCTTCTGGTCACCGGCGCCGGTGAATTCACAGAACTCGCCGGCGGGCTCGGCTTCATCAACGGGGTCGATCATGATCCGGCGACCGGGCTGGTCTATATCAACGAAACCTGGACCGGCCGCATCTGGCGCCTCGACCCCGATAGCGGGGAAATGAGCGTGCTGATCGAGGGCCTGCCCGGCTATCCCGATAATCTTGAATTTGACAGCGCGACAGGACTGATCTGGACGGCAATGCCCTCACTGCGCTCGCCGAGCCTGGAGGCGTTGCACGCCCGGCCATTCGTCAAACGTCTGGTCTGGCGCTGGTTGCAGCTCGCTGGTCTGCCGGCCTTGCCCGACCGGCCAGCGATGGCCATCGCGGTCGATCGTGACGGGCACGCCGTCTATGGCCTCACCGGCCCTGCAGAAGCCCAGGAGGGCACGACAACGGCGCTGGTGTGGAATGGCGAGCTGTGGACGGCCGGTCTCGAACGCGATGGCATTACAGTCTTCGCCGCTCCGGGCGGCCGCGGGACCGAATAGGACCGCGCCCTGACGTCGACGGCAGTCGCGATTGCCGGACCCTGCGCGGTTCGCCCCTAACCGCCGCTGCGCAGAACCGGCGCGGCTTCGCCCGGCGCCGGCGGCACCAGATGCGGGCAATCGACCGAGCGCAGGATATCGGCGATCACCGACAGGCGGGTTTTCTTCTTGCTGTCGGCAGAAACGACACGCCAGGGCAGATCCTCCGCGCCGGTCTCCGCCAGCATGCGATCGCGGGCGCGCGAATAATCATCGAACTTGTCGAGCGCGACCGCATCGATCGGGCTGATCTTCCAGGAGGTCAGCGGGCTGGTCTTGCGCTCGGCGAGGCGCTCGGCCTGCTCCTCATAGGAGATGTCGAGATAATATTTGAGCACCGTCGTGCCCGAGGAAACCAGCAGACGTTCGAAGGTCAGCACGTCCCTGTAAAAGGCCTCGTGCTGCGCCTCGTTACAAAACCCCATCACCCGCTCCACCCCGGCCCGGTTGTACCAGGAACGATTGAAGAGGGCGATTTCGCCATCGGCCGGCAGATAGGGCACATAGCGCTGAAAATACCAGCTCGAACGGTCCCGGTCGGACGGTTTGCCTAGCGCTACAATGCGGGTTTCGCGCGGGCTCATATGGCGGGTGATGCGCTTGATCAGCCCGTCCTTGCCGGCCGCATCGCGCCCCTCGATCAGGACCAGAAGACGCTGATCGCTGGCGATAAGGTGACGCTGCAGCATGACGAGTTGGGTCTGCAGTGCAAGTAGCTGGGCCTTGTAGCCCAATACGGACGGAATTGATGCATCATCGGGCATGGACTGGCTCCTCGCAGTCTTGTCGGTTCAAAAGGCCGCGAAGCGGACACTGACTACCCCGCCCTCAGGCGATAGCATAACCTTGGCGTTGCGCCCATGACCGCAAATGCACGCTATCCTCCCCGTCCAGAGCAAAAGCGTAATTGCGCCAGCGCTCCCTCGAGGTCTTGTAGAGCGCCTGGGTGACCTGGTTGGCGCTCGGCGTATTGATACGGCCACGCTGGCGGGCGGTCTCGAAAAAGCGCGCCTGGGCCGGCTCGAATTCGAGCCCGAGCTGGCGCATCACCGGCGTCACACTGGCCTCAAGATCATCGACCAGCGCCTCGTAGCTGACGTTAGCGACACGGGGGCGCCGCCAGGCGTCGAAATCCCGCCAGAGCGAGAAACTCAGGTCATAGAGCCGGTCGATCCGCGCCAGGCTGGTCAGGTTGAGCATGGCGTTATTGGGCTTGAAGTCCTGGAACAGATTGCTGATCGCGACATCGAGTGGATTGCGCCCGGCCAGGATGAAGACAGCCCGGGGCAGGATCTTATGGATCATCGGCGCCCAATTCATATTGAGCGGCAGCTTGTCGATATAGACTCTGTCTGGGTCGAGCGCCTCGCCCGCATAGCGGGCCATCTGGTCCAGATAAGTGGCGCGCAGCTCGGCCGGGTCGCTGGCATCGAGCCGGTCGAGCCAGTCATCGGTGAAATTGGATTCATCGCCGCTCATCCCGTCCACGACCTGGCGCAGGGCATCGCTGAGCACGCGCTGTTCCTCGACAATCCGCACCCGCGAATGTGAGCGCAGAATGGTGTCGAGCAGGGTCGTTCCGGAGCGCGGGAAGCCGATCAGAAAGGCAATATTGCCCGGCCCGGCGTCAGCATCGCTCACCGCGCTGTGTCCGGATCCGATCTCTGCCTTCAGCCGCCGATGCAGGCTCTCGATCCGGCGTGTGATCATGGTGTGGTCGCACGGCCCCTCCTCCTCCCAAACCGTCTCCCGCAACCGGTTTCCGGCCAGAAAGGCGGTATGGGCCTCATGATAGCGGCCTCGCTTGTCCGCGATGGCACCGAGGGTGAATTGGCGACTGCGAATCTGGTCAGGATCGCCGGGCCGGTCCAGGGCCTGAAGAATCATGGTTTGCGCCTCGTCCAGCCGCCCGGCGCGGAACAGGGCACGGGCCAGCGCATCGAGCAGATCGGCACGGTTGAAATCAACGCCATCGGCCCGGGCCGTTTCCAGCAGGGCCAGCATGGGGCCAGGATCGAGCGATTTGTCATGGAAGGCCGCCGCCTCGGCGATCAGATCCGGATTGAGTGGCTCCAGTTGAAGCACCCGGGCCCAGATCCGTTCCGCCTCCGCCAATCGTCCCTCGGCCTCGGCGACGAGCCGGGCCAGCAGGGCCCAGACCTGCCCGTCCGACGGCGTGATCGCCAAGGCCCGGCGGACGCAGAATTCCGCATATTCACCACGGCCCCGGGCCCGGGAAATCTCGGCCAGAAGCATCCAGACGGCCACGGATTGCGGCGCGACCCAGACCAGTGCCGCCGCCTTGGCGAAAGCGCTATCCAACTGGCCAGCCGTCAACAAGGCCGCCGCTTCGGCAAAGCGGGCATTGCCCTCCCCGGCGCTGACGCGACTGGCGAAACCGTCCAGGTCTGCCGGTGCATCGGGACCGGTTGGGCATTGCGCTGCCGCCTCGCGCAACGCCTCATTCTCCGGCTGGGCACGGCAGGCCTGGGCAAGCAGACTGGCCGCGCGCGCGCGCTCACCATTTTCCAGTATTGAACGGGCCAGGGCGATGGTGATCTGGGCATGGCCCGGCTGCAGCATCGCCGCGGTCATCAGGCCCGGCAGGCTGTCGCCCGCCCGCCCGCCCATCAGCAACACAGCACCGAGATTGTAGTGCGCCGCCGCAAGCCGCGGCTCTAGATCAAGGGCCTGGCAGAAGGCAATGCATGCCGGCCCCGACGCGCCGGCCGCCAGCTGCGCCTGGCCCTGGCGCATGCAGTCTGCCGCCGTTGCAATCGCCGGTATTTCGCTCATGGGCACCCTCGGACATGACCAGCCTGGCCCGCCAGATAGCCGCGATCCCGGCGATCGTGCAAGCCGGGCTTCAGACCGGCAGGCCGGGGTCCGCTACCTGGTGCGGTTGCCGAAGACCAGCAGGAAGAGCCCGCCAAGACTGGATGCAATCCCGGCGATCAGAAACCACATGGTGCGGTCCGTATAGGTGCCGGTCAGCGCTTCGGTGATCTGATCGGCCGGGGCATTTGACCCCTGCCAGGCGAAAACCAGCAAGACAATGCCAATCACCAAAGCAATAAATCCAAGCATTCTTGACGGTGTCATTGGACGCCTTCTCCCTTGTTTTGCGAGCTCCTGCCAAACGCACCGAACCGGGTTTGCGGACTCGGCGAGGCAGACAGGCTCCTGCGCATCCTGCGCGACTTCCTCTGGTTGCGCTACAAAATTAGCGGCCATCCGGCGCTGGACACACAAATTGGCGCCAACTTATCCCCGCCCCCTCAAGCTGCGCCAATGCCCACAGCGTTCCGGTCGCATGGGAGGCGCAAGCTCAGTCATTTGCAGCGATTGGAAGCCTGGCGCTCGTCCGGGGTGAGATATTACAACCCGAGCCCCGGCGTGGCCATCGGCGAGGAAAGCGGCACAAAGCTCGACCGCCCCATCCACTGCGGTTTCGAGGCGGGCTGCAAGGCGTCCGAGTAAGTCTCCCACCTTTTTCCAGGAAGACTTGGCGGGACGTGTCGAATGTCTGACTTACTCATTGCGCTAAGCGGCATTCGCCGGCGTCCCACACACCTCCCATTGCGAGGTGAACCACTCAAACCTCCAGCGGCAAGCCGCGTGGCGATTTTCGTGCAGGCGCCGGCGCCGCAACCGAGCAACCGTCATCCCCACGTGACGCCGCCGCCGCACCCGACTAAGTTGCCGCGCTTGTAAGATCCGAGTCCGGCCATATCTGGCCCAGTCTGGAGTTGCTCACATGAATGCGGTTATCCGGTCCACCGGCCTCTGGGTCCCCGAGGACACTGTCTCCAATGAGGAGCTGGTCGAGTGCTATAACAAGCATGTCGAGCTATATAATGCCGAGCATGCCGACGCGATCAAACGCGGCGCCGTCGAAGCGAAAAACCCCTCCTCGGTCGGGTTTATCGAGAAGGCCTCCGGCATCAAGTCGCGCTATTCGATCGACAAGGCCGGCGTACTCGACGTCGATCGCATGCGTCCGCGCGTGGCGCCGCGTCCGAATGAGGAAATCTCGATCATGGCCGAGTGCGGCGTCGCTGCCGCGCGCCAGGCCCTGAGCAATGCCGGTCGCGATGCGGCCGATGTCGATGCCGTCATCTGTTCGGGCACCTCGATGCAGCGCACCTATCCGTGCATTGCGATCGAGATCCAGGATGCGCTGGGCATTGAGGGCTTCGGCTTCGACATGACCGTCGCCTGTTCCTCGGGCACATTCGCCATCATCAATGCCGTCAACATGATCAAGTCGGGCATGGCCAAATCGGTGCTGGTCGTCTGTCCGGAGCTGACAACGGCGCAGCTCAATTTCCGCGACCGCGACAGCCATTTCATCTTTGGCGATGTCGCCGTGGCGATGCTGATCGAATCCGAGGACATGGCCAATGGCGATGGCTGGCGCATTCTTGGCACCCGGATGATGACGAAATTCTCGAACAATATCCGTTCGAATTTCGGCTTTCTCAATGCCTGCGAAGTGCCGGAGCCGGAGTTTGAGGACCGCTATTTCGTGCAGGAGGGCCGCAAGGTCTACAAGGAAGTCTGCCCGATGGTCGCCGAGATGATCCTCGAGGACCTCGCCACCATTGATCTGACGCCGGCCGACCTGAAACGTCTCTGGTTGCACCAGGCCAATATCAACATGAATTTGATGGTGGCGCGCAAAGTGCTCGGCCGCGATGCCGAGCCGGGCGAAGCGCCGGTCATCCTTGACGAGTTCGCCAATACCGCCGGCGCCGGATCGCTGGTCGCCTTCCACCGCCATCATGACGGTTTCGCCGCCGGTGAGAAAGGGCTGATCTGTTCCTTCGGCGCGGGATATTCGGCCGGAACAGTCTTCGTCGAACGCCTCTAGACGGCCCTTATCGCCGCTGCCCGGCCGGTCCGGCCCATACGCCACGAACACAGCGCGGCCAAACCGGCCAGACAGACCCCGTCGCCCTCCGGCTCGTAGCCGGGGGGCGTTTTGTCAGGAACCGACGGATTCGCCGTGCAGCGTGGTGTCGAGGCCCGTGACCTCATCCTCTTCACCGACCCGCAATGTCATGAATTTCGACAGCGCGAACAGGATGACCCAGCTCATCACGCCGCAATACAGCGCCGCCGCCAGTGCCCCCCAGCTCTGGGTGAAGACCTGCATCAGATTCCCCTCGATCGCGCCTGGCGTGCCGCCGATGGCATCCGAGGCAAAGACTCCGGTCAGGATTGCCCCCACCAGACCACCGACGCCATGCAGGCCAAAAGCGTCCAGCGTATCGTCCCACTTGCCCCAGCGTTTCAGGGCCGTGACGCCCCAATAGGCACTGGCCGCACCGGCTACGCCAATAATGAAGGCCGCCCAGGCCGGCACGAAGCCCGCCGCCGGCGTGATCGCAACCAGGCCGGCAATCGCACCGGAGGCGGCGCCGAGCACGCTCGCCTTGCCGCGCTGCAACCACTCAATCGCGATCCAGGTCAAAAGCGCCGAAGCCGCCGCCAGCTGGGTCGTGACAAAGGCATGGGCTGCCGCGCCATCGGCCGCCAGGGCCGAGCCGCCATTGAAGCCAAACCAGCCGACCCAGAGCAGGCCGGCCCCGATCACGGTCAGGACCAGATTGTCGGGCATCATCTGGGCGCCGGGATAACCGCGCCGGGGGCCGACAAACTTCGCCAGCACCAGACCGGCGACACCGGCATTGATGTGCACGACCGCACCGCCAGCGAAGTCGAGCACGCCGGCATCCGACAGGAAGCCGCCGCCCCAGACCCAGTGACAGATCGGCGCATAGACCAGGATCAGCCAGACCGAAGCGAAAATCATGAAGGCGGAGAAGCGGATACGCTCCACGGCAGCACCGGCGATGATCGCCACGGTGATGATGGCAAAGGTCAGCTGGAAAATGAAGAACAGGTTTTCCGGCAGATCGCCCGACATCGTCTCGGGCGTAATGCCGGCCAGTCCGATCCGGCTGAGCCCTCCGACGAATGAATTGAGACCGCCGCCATCAGAAAATGCCACGCTATAGGCCAGCAAAGCCCAGAGCACGGTCACAGCGGCCGTGGCGCCGAGGCTCTGCATCATGGTCGAGAGCACATTCTTGCGCCGCACCATCCCGCCATAGAAGAGGGCCAGGCCAGGAAGCGTCATCATCAGAACGAGCGCGGTCGCCGTCAGGATCCATGCGATATTGCCTGTGTCGATGCCAGCGTCTTCCATCGGACCTCTCCAGAATGTTGCAGTGCGTCATTGCTAGGCAGGCGGGGGGCGGGCTGTCGATGCCCGGGGGAAATTTTCCTGCCTTTCGCCGGTTTGCGCCGCATAATGGTGCAGACTTGCTCGATCGAGTGGCAAACAAGCACGTTTCTGCCGCGATGCAGCGCCGCATTGATTAGGCGTGTCCATGTATTACGGTGTCGGGGATGGATAGCAGGGATGAGGCCGATACCGTGCAGACCAGCATTATTCGCTCAACCGGATTCTGGGCTCCGCCCGATGTGATCACCAATGCCGAGCTGGTCGCGAGCTATAACGCCTATGCGGCGCGCTTCAATGAAGAGCATTCAGCCGCGATTGCCGCGGGCGAGCGCGAGGCGGTGCCCTTTTCCAGCACCGAGTTTATCGCCAATGCCTCGGGCATCGAACGCCGGCATGTCTTGGAAAAATCGGGCATTCTCGACATCGATCACCTGACGCCGCGCATCCCGCCGCGTGGTTTCGATGACATCTCCGTCCAGGCAGAATTTGCCATGCGCGCCGTCACGCCGGCGCTGGAGAAAGCCGGCCGCGACGGTTCCGGGATTGACGGCGTGATCGTCGCCTCCTCGGCCCAGCAACGCAATTTTCCCGGCCTGTCCTGCGAGATCCAGAATCTGATCGGCGCGACTGGCTGGTCCTTTGATCTGACCATGGCCTGCGCCTCGGCGCTCTACGGACTCAATATCGCCAATGCGATGATTCGCTCCGGCCAGGCCCGGCGCATCCTAGTCTGCTCACCGGAGATCATGACCTGCATCAATGTCCACTCGCGCCGCGATGTGCATTTCATCTTCGGCGATGCCGCCAGCGCCATTCTGGTTGAGGCCGATGACGGTACGCCGGGCGGCTGGGAGGTCTTGGGCACCCACACACAGAACAGGTTCTCCAACCATTTGCGCTCCGATTACGGCTTCATCAATATCGCCGAACGCATCGTCGATCCGGACTACCAGCCGGGCCTCGACCAGGACGGGCACAAGGTCTTCAAGGACGTGGTTTCCCTGGCACCAGTCGTGGCGCGCGATCTGATGGAGCGGCTGGAATTGCAGCCGGACGCGATCCGCCGCACCTGGCTGCACCAGGCCAATATCCGCATGGTTGATCTGATCGCCAAACGCATTCTCGGCCGCGACCGCACACCCGATAACGCGCCCTCCATTCTCGAGGAATACGGCAACACCTCCTCCTCGAGCGTGGTGATGAATTTCCAGATGAATTCCGACGACATGACAGCCGGCGAAACCGGGATCATGTGCGCCTACGGAGCCGGCTATGGCGTCGGCGCTGCCGCCATAAGGAAACGCTGATGCGTCGATATCTCGCCCTCGCGGCCGCCACCGGCCTTGCCGCCTGCTCTCCCGATGTCACGGAGGCACCGGCAGTGCGCGAAGCCCCTGCCACGCCGGCAGCCGAGATCGAGCCGGCCGCACCGGCGGAGGAAGCGACGGGCCTGCCGGGCACGGATATCCGTATTTTTGCACTGGACTGGGTCGATGGCCGCCCGGTCATCGGCGCGCCGGCGGGCGGCATTATACGTCCGGGCTATGACAACCAGCCCTTTTTCACGCCGGATGGCAGCGGCCTGCTCTTCACCGCCGGCGATGACAGTGGCGAAACCGATATCTGGCGCCTCGATCTCGCCAGCGGCGACACTGCCCCTGTCACCCTGACCCCGGGCGAAAGTGAATACTCGCCGCGCGTGCCGCCGGGTGAGGCGGAGCTGGCCTATATCTACCAGCCGCCGGGCGGCTATGCGGGCAATGCCTATCTGGCCAATGCCGACAATTCAGACCGCCATGCCGCCGAGGCCTTGGCGCCGGTCGGCTATTATCTGTTCAGTGGTGATATGCGCCATGTCGTGACCTTCGCGCTGGGCGAGACCAATACGCTGCAATTGATTGATCGCACCGCCGATCCGGAAATGCCGCAGCGTGTGGCCGACAATCCCGGACGCTCAATGGCCAGAAGCCAGGATGGCAGCACAGCCTGGGTCACGCTGGAACGCGCCGATGGCGGTTTTGCCGTTCACCGGCTCGACTTCGTCACCGGCAGGATACGTGACGGTTTCGACCTCCCCGGCCAGTCACAGGATTTCGCGCGCATCCCCAGCCCGGTCTCCGGCATGTTTGCCTTTGACGGTGTCTTCTCGGCAGCCGGTGGCACGCTGTATTACGGCAGTGTTTCAGCTGACGCGGCCGCGCCTTCGCTGTCGCCGGCCTGGGCCGCGATTGCCGACCTGGACGCATTGGGCCTGGCCGAGGTCAACCGCATTGCGGTCAGCCCGGAGGCCGACCGCATCGCCATTGTCGCCGCCGACTAGAGCGGTGTCGTTTCGGTGATCTTGTAAGTCAGGTCATCGCCATCGGCTTCGTGGATGGTGAGATAATCGCCGATCCGCATCGAATGCTCGCCAAGGCGGAAGACCGGTTCATCCGGGCCCTCCTCCTCTTCGTCATAGCGGAAGAACCAGTGGGTACCGCGGTGCGAGAGCCAGCCATCGGCTGTCTCGGTCGCATCGGGAGAGAAGCGGTCAACGGTGCACGCTGCCTTGTTGGCGCGCCACATTTCGATATCCAGCTTGCCGTCCTTGTCGAGCGGTGCGATCACGACATAGCCGTGATGATCGTCACCGTCGGGGAAACCGGCATCCGGATTGCGGCCAAGGCGCATGACAACACGTGTAAGCGACATCGATTTCTCCCATGAAAATTGTTTTGACCCCCTACATCTACGCAGCCCTGCCGCCCCGCGCAACGGCGGCGATCCTGCGACATCGCGGCGCAGACAACTGTGGAGTAAGTTCCGCGCGCGGTGGCGAAGGTCAGACCGGTCTGCTATTTCCGCAGCCCGCCGCGAAATGAGACCCGTGCCATGCCGCCCGCCGCCAAGACGAAAAAAGATCCCCCGCGCGCCTGGCAGCGCATGATCTCAGGCCGCCGGCTCAACCTGCTTGAACCCTCCCCCTTCGATGTCGAGATCGAGGACATCGCCCATGGCCTGGCCCGCGTCGCCCGCTGGAACGGCCAGACGATGGGCGATCACGCCTTTTCCGTCGCTGAACACTCGGTCGTGGTGCTGGACATACTCGATCAGCTTTACCCGGGCACACCGCATAAATGGCGCCTGGCGGCGCTGCTGCATGACAGTCCGGAATATGTGATCGGTGACATGATCAGCCCGTTCAAGGCGGCGCTGGGCGTGAATTATCGCGATTTCGAGGACCGGCTGGAGGCGGCGGTTCACCTGCGCTATGGCCTGCCACCGAAACTGCCCAAGGAGGTCAAGCGCAAGGTGAAGCGCGCTGATGTCTGTTGTGCCTATTTCGAGGCCACACAAATTGCCGGTTTCTCGCACGAGGAATCCGTGAAATTCTTCGGCCGTCCGCCCGCCGATCTGGAGATCGAGATTCGCCCGCTTCCCGTCAAACAGGCCCAGCAGCTTTTCCTCGACCGTTTCGAGACCGTGCTTTCAGAGTTTGAGACCGGCTGATGGCAATGGCCGGGCAATCCATCGTCGTCGGCCTCAATGCGGTGATCCTCGCCGCCGATACCGAGCAGCCGCAAGTGCTGATCGTGCCGCATCCGGGCAGTGATGTCGCCCTGCCCTTCGGCCCGTTCGATCCGGCCGAACACCGCACATTCGAAATCGGCCTGCGCCGCTGGGTCGCCGAGCAGGCACGTTTCCAGCTCGGCTATGTCGAGCAGCTCTATACCTTCGGTGACCGTGGCCGCGAAGCGCCGGTCGCGGCGATGTCGGGTCTGGAGGATTCGCGCATCATCTCGATCGGCTATCTCGGCCTGACGCCGGTGGCGGCACCGCCCCCCGAGGGCGGCGGGCAATGGCGCGGCTGGTACAGCTTCTTTCCCTGGGAAGACTGGCGCGCCGGCAAGCCGGACATGATCGATGCCGATATCGTGCCGCGCCTGAAGGCCTGGGCGGATGAGGCCGGAGCGCCGGGCGGCCGCGCCTCGCGCCATGACCGGGTCAAGCAGGCCTTCGGCCTCGATGGCGCCAACTGGAATGAGCAACACGCGCTGGACCGTTTCGAACTTCTCTATGAGGCTGGTCTTGTCGATGAAGCCGAACGCGATGGCCAGATCGACGGACCACCAACGGGCCCCAAGCTTGGCCAGGCGATGGCGTCCGATCATCGCCGCATTCTCGCCACCGCCATTATCCGGCTGCGCGGCAAGGTCAGATATCGCCCGATCGTGTTTGAACTCATGCCGGAACTCTTCACCCTCTCGGCCCTGCAACAGGTCGTCGAAGGCATTGTCGGCTACCGCCTGCACAAGCAGAATTTCCGCCGCGCCCTCGACCGCACCGGCTTTGTCGAAGGCACCGGCAAGATGGAAGCGATGACCGGCGGCCGCCCGGCGGAACTCTTCCGCTATCGCCGCGAAGCCCTGGCCGGCCTGCCCTCGCTGGGCCTGGCAACACCGCGGCTCTAGGCGTGTCCGCACCCGACAAACCGCGTCCCTTCACCTACAACCCGCCGCCCGCCGGGCCCTTGCCCATTCTCCATGCCGATGACCACATCCTGGTGCTCGACAAACCGGCGGGCCTTTTGACCGTCGCCGGGAATGCACCTGAGCTGGCCGATTGCCTGGAGGCGCGAGTGCGGGCGCAATACCCGACGGCGACGATGATCCACCGGCTCGATATGGATACATCGGGTCTGATCGTGCTGGCGCTCAATGCGCGGGCCCATGCCCATATCGGCAAGCAGTTTGAAAAGCGCCTGACGCGCAAGACCTATATCGCCCTCGTCTGGGGGCAGATGGCGCAGGTCTCCGGCCGCATCGACCAGCCGATGAAGTCGGACTGGCCCAACCGGCCCAAACAGCATGTCGATCTGGCCGATGGCCGTCCGGCGATTACCGACTGGGAAGTGTTGGAGACGGGGACTGACCGGACCCGCCTGCGCCTGACACCGCTGACCGGACGCACGCATCAGCTGCGCGTCCATATGGCCTTTCTCGGCCACCCGATCCTGGGCGATAATCTCTACGCGCCCGCCGAGGCGCTGGCCGCCAGCCCCCGGCTGTGCCTGCACGCCGAAACGCTGGCCTTCCGCCATCCCGATGGCGGCGCACCCATGACCTTCAACAGCCCGCCCGCCTTCTAGGGCGCCCCGCGCGAGCGGCATTGCCGCACACTTAATCCTCCCGCAAGCCTCCTCGAATAGAATCACCGCCTATCAACCGGGAGATCGCCATGCGCGCGTCACATCTGATTGCATCTGGCTTCATGCTTGTGACAACGGCCAGCGCTCCGGCCTGGGCGCTGCAACCGGTCAATCCGCAAGTCACCGATGCCGTCACCCAGGCGAATGTGGAAACGCTGGGCGATTCCCCTGCGCTCTCCGAGGGCAATCTGTTTCAGGCAACCAGCCAGGCTCTCTCCAATGCGGCGCACAATGCGACGGGCGCGCAGCAGGAAACGAACCTGACCGCCCAGGCCGCGACGACCCAGGGCGTCGCCTCGCTCTATTCAGTCGACACTGCGTCGACCGAGGCAGCGACCCAGGAGGTTTTCGGCGCCACGACCGCCGAGCCGGACTAGCACGGCGCGCACCGGCCAGCCTCTACCCCCTTGCCATGTGCTCAAAGTGAGCATATAACCACTCCATAGATAGGCTCATTTCGAGCAAAAGGCGGTTTCAGCAGACTGGAATTGCCCTTTTTCAGGCCTATAAAATGCTCAATTAGAGCAAAAGTGAGTGATGATGGAAATTCTTGATTTCACCCAAAACCGCAACCGCCAGACCGGCGGTGATGGTTTCAGCCCGGCGGTCAATGATCGCCCGGCCCTGCCCTATACCGACGAGGTCAAGGCGGCGACGGATCATCTCTATGAGAAGGTGAAAGACTTTGTCTCGCCGCTGGAATGGCCCGCGAAAGCGCCATTGATTCACGCGATCAACCGGCTGAAAAAAGAGAAGAATGCCGTCATCCTCGCCCATAACTACATGACCGCCGACATCTTCCATTGCGTCGGCGATCTGATGGGCGACAGCCTGGCGCTGGCGCGCATGGCCGCGACCAGCGATGCCGAAATCATCGTCCAGGCCGGCGTCCACTTCATGGCCGAGACCGCCAAGATCATGGCGCCCGACAAGAAAGTCCTGATCCCCGACACCCGCGCCGGCTGTTCGCTGGCCGCCTCGATCACCGGCGAGGATGTGCGCCGGATCCGCGCCGCCTATCCCGGCGTGCCGATCGTCACCTATGTCAACACCTCCGCCGAGGTGAAGGCCGAGTGCGATATCTGCTGCACCTCCTCGAATGCCGTCCAGGTCGTCGAGAGCCTCGGCTCCGACACGGTGATCCTGCTGCCCGACGAATATCTGGCGAAGAATGTCGCGGCCCAGACCGATATCCGCATCCTGACCTGGAAGGGCTCTTGCGAAGTGCATGAGAAATTCACGGCCGAGGATGTGCAGGATTTGCGCGACGCGCATCCGGGCATTGTCATCATCACCCATCCGGAAAGCCCGGTGGAAGTTGTCCAGGCCGCCGATTTCGCCGGCTCGACCGCGGCGATGGCCGACTGGGCCAAAAAGAGCGGCGCCAGACAGGCCGTACTGCTGACCGAATGCTCGATGTCCGACAATGTCGCCATCGATGTGCCCGAGATCGAATTCATCCGCCCGTGCAATCTCTGCCCGCACATGAAGCGGATCACGCTGGAGAATATCTATGACGCCCTGCGCCTGGAACAGCATGAGGTGATCGTCGACGAACAGATCGCGAAGCGCGCCCGCGCCTCGGTCCAGGCCATGCTCGATCTGCCAGCTCCAAAGACGCCGGCGCATTTCGACCCGGCGAAGCCGGAAAAATTCGTCGAGATTGTCTCGGTCTAGATCATGACCCGCCCCGTCCTCATCATCGGTGCCGGCATTGCCGGGCTCTGGGCAGCGCTGAAACTGGCACCGCGCCAGGCCGTGCTGCTGACCGGTTCGCCCTTGGGTGAAGGCGCAGCGTCCAGCTGGGCCCAGGGCGGCGTCTCTGCGGCGCTGGCGGATGATGACAGCCCCGCCTTGCATGCCCGTGACACGATCGAGGCCGGCGCCGGTCTGGTCGATGCCGGTGCCGCCCATGCGCTGGCCAGAGGTGCGGCACAGCAAGTGCGCGAGCTGGCAGCGCTCGGCGCCCCCTTCGAGCGCGAGGGCGAGACCTGGTCCCTCTCCCGCGAAGCCGCCCATTCGCGCCACCGCGTCGCCCGGGTGACGGGCGATGGTGCCGGCGCAGCGATCATGCAGACTTTGATCGCGGCCGTGCGCGCGGCCGGGCATGTCGAGATCCGCAATGGCTGGTCGGCGGCGACCCTGATAGCCGGGGATAAGGGCGATTGCGCCGGGGCGCTGGCCCGCGATCCCGAGGGGGCGATTCACCCCATCCTCGCGGACGAGACCATCCTTGCCATGGGGGGTGCCGGAGGCCTGTTCGCGCTGACGACAACACCGGCCGGGGCCCAGGGCCAGGCGATGGCGATGGCGGCGCGGCTGGGTGCTACCATCCAGGACCCTGAATTCATTCAGTTTCACCCAACCGCCCTGAATGCCGGGCTCGATCCGGCGCCCTTGTGCACCGAGGCCCTGCGCGGTGAGGGCGCGACCCTGGTCGACCGCTCCGGACACCGGTTTATGAAAGCGATTCATAGGGATGCCGAGCTGGCACCGCGCGATGTCGTCGCCCGTGCGGTGCATCGTCATAACCTTGCCGGTAGACATGCGTTGCTCGACTGCAGCTCTGCCATTGGTGATGCCTTCCCTGTCCGTTTCCCTGCCGTTTTCGCCGCCTGTATGAGCGCCGGCATCGATCCGCGCATCGAACCCATCCCGGTGGCCCCGACGGCGCATTATCACATGGGCGGTGTGGCGACGGATATTGATGGACAAACCTCCATTCCCGGCCTGTGGGCGATCGGCGAATGCGCCTCGACCGGACTTCATGGCGCCAATCGTCTCGCCTCCAATTCGCTGGCCGAAGGGCTGGTGAGCGCGGCCCGGGTGGCGAAGGTGTTGAGCGAAGCGCCCCTCCGTCCCGCTGCGCGGGCCACCTCCCCTGCAAGCCAGGGAGGAAACCTGCCGCCAGCCCTGCCGCCGCTCGCCCTCACCCGGCTGCGCCAGGCAATGAGCCGCAATTGCGGTGTCGAACGTTCGGGTGCCGGACTGGCCGATTTGAACGCGCTGATCGGGGACATGATTGAACGCCATGGCGAGGCCGATGCGTTGATCGCGGCGCGCTTCATCGCCGAAGGCGCCATCGCCCGGCAGGAGAGCCGCGGCGGCCATTTCCGCACCGACTTCCCGCAAGCCCATGCCATCGCGCGTCACACGCGCTTGTCGCTGGCCGATCTGGCGGGCACAAGACCCCACCCCCTGGCTCACACCGTGCCGGCCGAATAGGACCACTCATGCCCGTTTCGCCCCTGCCCGATTACATCGTCAAGGATGCCGTCACCCGTGCCCTGGCCGAAGACCAGGGCGGGCGCGGCGACCTCACCTCTCTGGCCTGCATCCCGGCCGGCGAAGAGGCGAAATTCTATTTCAAGGCGCGCGATACCGGTGTGCTGTGTGGCCTGCAAGCGGCGATCGAGGCGATCTGGCAGATGGATCCCGACGCCATGATCAAATGCCATATGGCGGACGGCGATACGCTCGGCGCCGGCGACATCATCGCCACCGTCAATGGCCAGGCCCGCGCCCTGCTGGCAGCGGAACGCATCGCGCTCAATTTTCTCGGCCGCATGAGCGGTATCGCGAGTTTCACCCGCCGCTATGTCGATGCCGTTTCCGGCACCAGGGCCCGCATCGCCCATACCCGCAAGACGACACCGGGCCTGCGCGCCTTCGAACTCCAGGCCGTCCAGGCCGGCGGCGGTGCGATGCACCGTTTCGGGCTCGATGACGCCATTCTGATCAAGGATAATCATGTCGCCGTCTGCGGCGGTGTCGGGAACGCAGTGCGCGCTGCGAAAACCCATGCCGGGCACATGACCCGTATCGCGATCGAAGTCGACCGGCTGGACCAGCTCGCCGAAGCGATCGAGGCCGGCGCCGAGAGCGTATTGCTCGACAATTTTTCACTCGCCGACCTCGAGGCTGCCGTTGCCCAGGTGGGCGGCAAGGTCACACTGGAAGCCTCCGGCGGCGTCAATCTCGACACGGTGCGCGCGATTGCCGAAACCGGCGTCGATGTCATCTCCGTCGGTGCGCTGACGCATTCGGCGCCGAATTTCGACATCGGGCTTGACTGGGACTGAGCCAGGCCCGACACGATCACTATTCAGGGAGGAATTTCAGCATGTTCAATCACATCATGGTCGGGGCCACCGACATCGAGAAATCGAAGACATTCTATGACGCCGTGCTCGCCACGCTGGGCGCAGGCGAGGCCATGCGCAATGTCTCGCCGACCGGTCATGTCCGCTATTTCTACCGCCATGACGGCAATACATTCGGCATCACCGAGCCGATCAATGACGAACCCGCGAGCTGCGCCAATGGCGCCACGATCGGCTTCAAATGCGACAGCCCCGAGCAGGTGAAAGCCTTCCACGATGCCGGTATCGCCCATGGCGGCACCTCGATCGAGGACGCCCCCGGCCCGCGCAGCACCAGCATGGGCACGATGCACCTCTCCTATGTCCGCGACCCGGACGGCAATAAATTGTGTGGGCTTTACCGGGAGAAATAGGGCGGCTGAGGCGAGTTGCGGGGGCGGGCA